>ERZ860264.386-NODE-386-length-40816-cov-3.314982_pt1 | contig 40816 bp, 21 predicted proteins | sample MGYA00509980_ERZ860264 | MGnify/ENA primary metagenome ERZ860264 (study PRJEB30046, sample SAMN00715212) | human gut metagenome | study: EMG produced TPA metagenomics assembly of the A metagenome-wide association study of gut microbiota in type 2... | reverse complement strand
GGAGGAGAAGGCAATACTGCGGGCGACCTGCTGGTGATATGCGCCCAGCTCTCCTTCACCTGCTATCTCGTATTCTTCAAAAGACTGATCGCACGCTATTCGCCCGTCACACTGATGAAATGGCTCTTCACATACTCGTCGATATGCGTGATTCCTTTCACATACGATGACCTGTCGGCTATAGACTGGAGCGCGGCTCCTCCCATAGTGACATGGGGAGCGGTGGCATTTGTAATCGGGCCCACATTTCTCAGCTACCTGCTTCTGCCTGTCGGGCAGAAGAACCTGCGCCCCACCGTGACAGCAATGTACAATTACGTGCAGCCGGTCATCGCGACTCTTGTAGCGGTCTGGGCCGGTCTCGGCAGATTCACTGCGATCAATACCCTGGCCGTCATAATGATATTTTCAGGAGTGTTTCTTGTGACGCGAAGCAAGGCACGCACTGCATGAGCGGCATTATCCCACAAGGCCCGAGGCATACACCAGATCGACAAGCGGATCGGCAAGAAACGCTGTCAGTATGCCGTTGATGATAAGGCCCAGAGTGGCGTAAGCACCGAAACGCTCGCCATATTCACTCACACGGTTTGTCCCCATCACATGAGCCGCCGTACCCATGCTGAGACTGCGCGACACCGGACTCTTGACGCGTCCCCATGTCATCATGCGCAATCCCGTCACGGCCCCGATCATGCCGACAACGACTACTATAGCCGATGTAAGCGCCGGAATACCGCCTATCTGCCGGGAGATCTCAAGAGCGATAGGGGTCGATACCGACTTGGGCGCGAGAGAACGGACCACTTCCTCGCCGGCACCGAGCAGGCCCGCTATTATCACTACAGAGACTATGCCGACCACACAACCCGCAAGTTCGGCGAGCAAGAGCGGCATCAGCTGACGCCGTATATGCTTCAGTTCGCTATAGAGCGGAAGCGCGAGAGCCACGATGGCAGGCTTGAGCCAGAATTCTATCAGGCGTCCGCTCCCGTAATATTCTTCATAAGAGATGCCTGACACACGCAGGAATATTATCAGACCCGCTATGGTCAGCACCATCGGATTAAGCAACGCTATTCCCGTACGCGACTGCAGCTGCGAAAACAGCCAGAACAGCAGAAATGTCAGAGTGACAAGAAAAAGCTCACTTCTTGCCAGTTGCAGGATATCCATGTCAATCAGCGGTGTTTTTTATAATACTTGTGAAGAAACTCATAAAGACGGCCCGTCACCACAAGTACAAGAAATATACTCACGACGGTCGCCACGGTTATAGGCACCCATTCGGCCGCGATAATATCGAAATAAAGCATCAGCGCCACACCGGGAGGTACGAAGAAAAATGCCATGTTCTTTATCAGGAAACGGCATACCGGCGCTATCGACTCCGGACGCACCACTCCCCTTTCGAGAAGCACCGTCAGGACAAGCATACCGAGTATGCTGCCGGGAATATTGAGTCCCGGCACGAGTGCCAGCAGTTCGCCGACCAGCAGACACCCGAAAATAATACCGAACTGTTTTGCCATATCTTACTGTTTTTCTGCATATTGCAATAGTCAATACAGAGCATCCGGAAAACCTGACGTTTCCCGGTCATATCCCTATCCCTATATCAGACGGCAAAAACATCCGTTTCTTGCATGACACGGCACATTTTTCACTATTTCAGAATCCACATCTGAATTTTATGCGGATTGACAAAAATCGGTAATTTTGTCAATATGGTCGGTCTGACGGCAGGTCATATTTCCTTCAGTCCACCCGGCGACAGATTCGAACGCTGACCATAATTGAAACACATGCTCCGAATCTCCGAAATTACCGGATTATATGTTTCTCCGTGGAGAGCGGTGTCTTTCGAATATATATTCCTCCGGCTGTCGGTCTCTTTTCCAGGCGCCTGCCATTGAGATCATACCATTCCGTACGGTCGTCTGAAGAAGACATCACCCCTTCAACACCTGTCGGGTAATCTTCATAACTGAAGTTTCGCCAGTCCGGCGCCGTTCGGTACGCCTCGACCGACTGTGCCGGCACTACGAGAGGCACATGCGAGACATCTGAAAATACGGGAGACACAGTAGCCGGAGGCACAATCGCATCACAACTGACACTACTAAGTCGATCACATCTCAGAAATCCGTATTGGCCTATACTGCGCAACGATACAGGAAAAGATATGATGGTGAGATCATCATTGCTCTCGAAAGCATACTCCCCGATGGACTCGAGACCTGCCGGGAAATATATACCTTTAAAATTACAATCGCTGAAAGCTTCATCACCTATCGTCTTGAGCGCTGTCGGCCATACTATATCCGACAACGAATAGCAGCGCCAGAATGCGTTTTCCCCTATTTCAGAGATATTGGAAGGCAGATTCACATTTCTCAGCAACTCGCTGCTGTGGAAACATTGTTCGGGAATTTTAGTAATACCGCAATACGACATGGTAAATGACTCAAGACTCCCACACATACAGAAAGACCTTGCCCCAAGACTTGCAAGTCTGGCCGGCAAGGTCACTTCCCTGACTGCCGCACCGCAATAGGCGCCGGCACCTATCGACAGCGGTGCGTCTGATTCCTGAAATGACACTGACGTGATTGGAGCGGCCCAGAAAGCATACGGCCCTATATATGTGACGGTCCCGGGAATATTGAAGCTCCTGATGTCGCTGTAGGCAAATGCCTCTTCCCCTATGCTCTGCAACTGCGAAGGTACATTTATCTCCGTCGACGAGGTATAGGCGAACGCGCGCTTGCCGATATGAGTGATCGTGTTGGGAAGTTTTATGGTCTTGTAATCTATGTGCTCGAAAGCGTTGTCACCGATCTTGGTCACGGTCAGATTGTAGGTTTTGCTCCCCGATTTATATTTCAGAGTCTTCGGTATCTCGACGCTCTGTCTTTTGCTGAGGTATACCGTCTCGACTTTCTTGACCCTCGCTATAAGATCCGTGGTATTGACGGCATACGTTATCTTTATGTCTGTCTCATCCACCACATAGTCTTTTGCCGACGCAACGGCTCCTCCCGCCTGAAAACCAAGCAGAGCCACAAGCGTCACAGTCCAATTCTTTTTTCTCATTATTCTCTATTTTGTTTGATTCGGCCGCAAAATTACAATCCCTCTATAAATAAGGGCAATAATAACACGGGTACAAAAAGGGTACATAGCCCCCATGTACCCCCGGAATCCCCTTTATATGCAGAATAATTACTAAATTTGCGCCATGAATCCGCACGTTATTATCCGCCTCATGACAGCCGCCGTCATATTTCTTATATTTCCCGGGTGCCTACGCCACGACAATCGGCATGACCGTTTATGGAATACGGGATGTGCTGATATTGACTCGCTGCTCACCATTGCCGACGCGGTAGACGAGACGGGATTTTCCGATCCGGAAAGTCAGCGTCCCATCCTCCTTAAGTTGGAAAAAACTGCCGATAAAGGAGGCTATCGCGATATAGCGGAATGGTCACGAGGGCGTCTTGCGGCGATCAGCTGTGATTACAAACGTGCCGCACGCAGGGACTCTATAGCCTTAACTATGGCAGACTCCATGAAATCGCCTTATCTCAGGGCCCGCATAGGTCTGGATCTGTCACGTGCATTGCCCGATGATGACATCGAGCGCAAGGCAAACCTTCTTTTCGGAGCTCTGCCCGCACTGGCCGAAGCTAATGACAGTCTTCATATCATGCAGGCTCTCTTCGATCTGAACATGATCTATGCCTATGTATGGGATGACGATGCGCAGGGCCGTTATCTCGGAGAAGCGGCAAAATTCGTTCCCGATTCGCTCCCCGTGCTCCGGGCACTGATGACTATAAACGTTCTCGGCCTGAGAAGGGGCAAAAATGATGACGGTTATGTCCAGGCGCTTGACTCTCTTAAAAAAGACACTGTCATGATCGCTGCAGTGCCTCCTGTAGGCTTGATGATAGGCGCGGATCTATACAGATTACGGAGTGACACCCTGGCACTTGAGAATGCCCGTCGCTATGAAAGACTTACGGAAGAAGGTAACGACAGACATCCGGCACTCTGGCTTTACCGCACATACAGACTAAAAAGATTCCTGGGGAAAGGCATGATGGATTCTGCATCGACATATGCCGTAATGATTGAAACCGCTCTAAATGACGAAACTCCGTATGCCATGGAAATGACACGGGAACTTATTCCCTATTACCGTCTGACAGGCAATAAGGAACGAACTGCCGAACTTGAATATTCTCTCCACGGAATGGAAGAAGCGAACATTGCCTATGAAAAGGGGCGACAAATGACTTTGAAATCCACTGATCCCAGAATGGAGTCATTTATGGCCCGCGACACACAAGAAACCGATCGCCACTCCGATACGTCACGGATGATAATCATTGTCATAGCTGTCGGAGCGGCCAGCGCTATCGTCTGGAGAATACGATCAGGAAAATCCAGTCATTCCGGAAACGTAAGCGAGCCGACAGCGACCAGCCCCGATGCGGAACACCTGACATTCTCTCCCGAACAGATCAAGACTCTCCGGAATGATATAGAAACGGGAAAATACGACAAATGGGAACGGTTCGAGATACTTTTTACAAAAGTCCGTCCCGGTTTTAAGGAAAACATCATAAAATCCTATCCGACACTGACGCCGGGGGAACTGCGGCTTGCCTCCCTTCTGAGCATGGGACTTGAGACAAAACATATTGCGGAGCTGCTTAATATCCAGCCCGACTCCGTAAAAAAAGCGAGACAACGTCTGCGCGCGAAACTGGGCATGCCCTCCGACATGACATTCATAACGTTCTTTAACAACTTCTGACAATACAATTAAACCAAGCCCACACTTGCCTATAGTTTTAGAGAGTGTTTCAAAATAAAAGTTAATTTGGGGCGGCTTATGGCTACAGCTACCTTACAGATCTAATATTTCAGAACATATACGGCGGTCTGAACAATGTAGTCATATCCGATGACAACAAACATGTCTATATACAGAATCCTCTTTTCGTCAATTATGCATCGGAGGAGAACTGAGCAGCCCGACCAAAAGCAATATTCATCTTATCAGTGAGACACCGTTCAGGGCGCCCCTGTGACTTTCGTCGGTGCCGCAACCTTGCAAGACGATAAATTTCCGAACTCTCTATTTTCTGACAAAGGGATCGCCTTCCGGTGATCGGCTCACTATCCAGCGCAGCGCGTTTACAAAAAGCAGATTCTGCGTTGCGTCAGTGTATTCCTCATCTCCATGCCCCATGTTGAGATAGATCATACGGTAACGCGTATTGGTCCAGACAACCGGAAAATCTCCGAAACTGACCACATCTTTCAGTCCTATCGGATAGTTGCGCGGCGACAACGAAAACAACACTCTGACATCACCGTCTTTCCTCGGCGAAGGATTCCACTGATACCATTCACACGCCGGTGCCACAAATGCCTCCGGAAGATTGCGTGTCACGTCATGGTCTGAAGCCTCGACCTGAAGCAATGCCGGTTGCGGAGGCCACGTATTGCAGTAAAATGTTCCGGCACCAAGAAACTCGTTAAACCACGGCCAGTCCGTATTGATATCGTTGTAGCCGGAGGCGTGAAATCCTACCCAGCCACCTCCTTGCGTCATATATGCCTGAAAAACTTCGCGTTCATCCTTATCTGTCGGCATAGTGTTGAGCGCTATGACTACATCATAATTCTCAAGACTGTCTTTCTCGGACGCAAGCGAGGTGACAATGCGATAAGTGAAACCCTCGCCATATGAAAGTTTGTGGATGAAATGCAGTGATTGCTCAGCAAACTGCACATGGGCCTCCTCCGCCTTGTCCGAATAATAGACGAGCGCATTGAAGCGAGGAGCTTTCGCATAATTGGCCGGATAATCTTCGGGAATGTCCTCAGCCACACTCATAAACGGAGTGGCGACTCCGGCAACTACCAATGCCCGAATCGCCACTGCTGATCTTAATCTGTCAAAAGCTGTCATATTCTTAAACCGAGATAATACACTCAAGTTATCTGACTGTTATTTTGGAGGCTTTGCCGTCTGCCACACGAATATATACACCGGCCTCTGTCGGAGCCTTGATCTCGACACCGCTCAGGTCGAAATAACGCACGCTGACATCTTCGCCGTCAGCCTCGACGCCATCGATACCTGTCACGATGCTTCCGCCTGCAAAACTGAATGTGAAATCCTGCTTGTCCGATGTGGCGCCATTCACTTTTACCGCCATCTCGAGTCCGTCGGCATAATTCAGGTCAATACCTGTCGCCGCATCATATTTTGTCATATCGTAAGGATATGCGGATTCAGCTTTGGCCGGAGCGGACCTGCGGCCGTCTGCGTAGTGCACACGATAGTAGAGTTCATCGAATCCCGCGATGTCTGCGTAAGGATCACCGCCGAAGGGCGACCACAGTTTTATGCCCCAGGGTTCTCCGGTCCATACTGTAATGACATTTCTGTCCAGGTCCATCTCGCAACTCTTGCCCATAATGAAATTTCTGAACGTCGGTTTCACGGTCACCTGACGGTTGATGGTTGTTTTCTTGAAAGTTTTGTCGCCTTCCTTGTGTTCTTTCATGGTCAGAATAACATTATAGATTGCAGGCACCGGCGCGGTAAGCATGATATCTCCGTTCTCGGCAAGTCTTACCGAAGGTTCCGGATTGTCACCCCATACTCTCTCGTCTACCGGGAAACTGAACTCTGTCTTGTCGAGATTGATATTGGCGCGGGCTTCTTCGGTAGCAAGATTGCCGAGACATATTTCTCCTTCTCCATGTGTATCTTCTACAGTTGTATTGAAACTGTCATGCCATACATATTCCTTAGGAAGCGCGTCCTTATATTTCTGGTCAAGTTCTGCAGCCGGTGTTGTGTCGCGTTCAGGCTCAGGATAAATCCGGTCGCTGAAATCGCCCCACTGGCCTTTGAGCCATTCGATCTTGGCGTTCAGATAATTTTTTACAAACTCCTTTTTACTATTCATATTAGAATTATCTTGTACGACAGTAGGAGTCCAAGTAGTATTGGGGACTCCGGCATTTCCCCAACGCGCATGGTCTGATTTTGCAGCTTCAGCTATAATATTGCAATATTCATCTATATCATTCATCAGACCATTATATTCCGATGACATAAACCATTTAAAAGTAGCTTTAAGTTTCTCATCGAATTCCCGAGTATCTTTCATACAACGAATCCAAGTGTTTCCCATAGAATTCTGAGAATCATAAAAATAGTTCTCAGTACCGCCCTCAAAGGCGTGTCCACAGTCCCAAAGCGGTGAGAAATGCCATTTCTGGTCTTCTCCTCTGTCGCGGAACAGGTATGTCGAACCATGATATGCCTCATAGTGGCTTATCAGTTCTTCTACGAGATAATATCGCACAGCATCGTCAAGATCGAGATAGCTCCACAATCCACTGTTGTGAGCGCCTACAAGATCATGCATCTTATTGAACTGCTCATGAATGAAAGTCCGTTGCACATCGGAATATGTTTCCGGGGTGTCAGGCGTCAGGTAAACCGGGAAGTTATGATTGTCATGCCAGACCGCATTACCATCTGTTCTTGCCCAGACAGATTCATCCGAATAATTATCAAATTCTATGACATATCCTCCGGTAACTTGAGCCATATCATCGGCATTATCCTCAAGTTCTTCAATATTGATGCGATCTTTCTCTACTCTTATCGATTCTGTCAGAAAATAAAGACCTCGATAATCTCCATTTATCACTACCTCAACAGGTTGCTGTGAAGGTGTCCATGGAAGTCCAATACGTTTTCCAAGATTGAAACCTATGTAATTGCGGAGATATCCCTTATCGTCATCGGCATGTGCAAGAATAGCAAAGTGTTTGCTCTTACTCAGACCGAGCATAGACTGTTTGTCGCCAAGTTTCAATTTAAAAGGCTTCTTTACAAATCCCTGTCGTGTCCAGTTTCCGCGAGCCTTGATTTCGAGTGGAAGGGGGGCTTCTCTCGAACCTATATCTTCAGCACCATCCATCCAGTCGACACCATTCATCTCAAGCCAATAATCCGCATTTGAGAAATAATTCTTATGATCTAAATTATAATCGATTACTTCATTATTGAAAACAGTTTTATTTGCATCTGTATACACATTAATATACAGCACCGGTAGCGTCCCGGTTATCCCCGCAGGTTTAGGAACTGAAACATTCGGAAGTTCACCGGTATAGTTACGTGGCAGGAAATACAATATAGGAGCCTTGTCCTCACCATCGCCTTTATACCAGAATTTAATAGTAAAATCTCCCCAATTTTCTTGACATTCAGGATTATTACCATCCCCCCTGAATTCTCCTTTGACAGCAAACGGTATAGTTAATTCACTTGTATCGCCACTATATCCAAAATTACTCGACCATTCATTATCCATGGTGCTGATCTTGAATCTGCTCACCCCATTACCTATAATCTCATAAGCAGAAACATCTATGGAATACTCATTACCATTACGATTAAATGATCTTAATTCCCCCCAACCGTTTTTTTCTATTCGTAATTTAAAATCAGGGAAATTTCCATTATATTCTATGTCTTCTTGACTTCCCCCTGGCGTTATCTGATCGGGAGAACATAGAGAAAGAGTGGGGTTATTTTCATTTGTAAAATCAACCGTTAAGGTATAAATGCCTTTCTTGACAACAAAACCTTTCGCTGCATTATTTACAATCGGGAGATATTTGGTAATGGCGTCATTGCCGGTCAGATCCTTATCCGAGCTATCCGAATGCCCATAATAATTGGGAGAGGGATTAGTCCCTGAATTATTAAGATCAACAATAAAACCAAAAGAACCTACACGGCTTCCATTCATATCCCATCCATCTCCAAGAGAAACATTCTCAAAAACGAACATTTTTTGGTTTTCTACTTTCCTTCCCTCGGGTAAAGTAGAATTAACTTTCCAGGATTCACTCCCTTGGCCATGACCGATGAGATAAAGATGGTCAGGCATAGCTTCCGCAGTCAGACCTGCGGTCAGCATGGCAGTCCATAAAAGAACCGCCGAAAAAAAGCGTTTCATGTTTTTATAATTTTGTTTTGATTAACTTCAGATTTTAAACCGTCGAGTATTATAGACATCACAGATGAATCAGATATGTCGTGCTCCTAAAATCCCATATTATGGAGCGTAGAATCTTTCAGACTGTATATTGATCCCTGTTTTTATAAAAAAATAATGTCCGGACTCTTCCGCAAAACCATCTACAATGTTTTTCAAATCGGTTAACGCTTACAAAGAAATAGACATCTCTTTGCCGATTCATTGACAAAATTATAAAAAAGTTTGAATAAATTACTAATATTTTTATAAAAAATGCGAAAAGTTTCACCATCTTAAAGTATCTTTGCAGCAGACTCGCTTAAAACCATGAACAGACTTATCTCAATTATCTTTATTCTGATACTGCTTGCATCATGTGGCGGCAATTCCACTTCTATTTCCGAACATTCCGCTGACCTTCAGACCCTCGACGCCCTTGTCCGCGACAATTCCGACAGATTCTCCCATGCAAAGGCTGCGGCCGACAGTCTTTCCAACGTAGCGGCCTCTCTGGCGGGGACACCCGGTGAACCGGAAGCTTATCTTAAAGCCGCCGAGGCCTACACGGAGATTGACCTCCATCGCGCTCTCGACCATTCGCTCAGAGCGGCCAGGACCGTGCGGGATTTTCCTTCCGAAACAGATGTGGCCGACCGTATCCGAATGAAACTCGCCTCTCTTTACAACACCCAGGGATACATGACCAAAGAGACGGCGGAGATCTTCGAATCTCTCGATCCGACACATATGCCTGATTCCACACTCGAGAAATACTACGTTCTCGGCGTACAGCTGTATAACACACTCGCGCGGCGCTCCATAGACGAGTCCCTGGCCCGAAGCTACGCTTCGCGCGCCTCGGCCTACCGTGATTCTGTTCTTTCAATAGCACCGGACAGGACGGCTATCGCCGCCAACAGGTATCTGGCGATGAAGAATCCGGAAGCGGCAGCAAACATAATACTGAAGAAACTCTCCGGCCTGCATGACGATTCGCCGGAAGCCGCTTCTCTCCATTATACTCTCGCACAGGCCTGTATGGCGGGAAATAAATCTGAAGAAGCGGAAAAATATCTCACTCTCACGGCCATATCCGATCTGAAGAGGGGTTCCCGCAATTACAGGGCGCTTCCTCAGCTCGCCATGTTACTGCTCGAGAAAGGGGATACCGAACGGGCCTACAGGTATATCAGCCGGAGTGCGGCCGACGCCGCCGAAAGTCATGCCTCAAAACGCCAGATGGAAATGGCCTCATCCATAAGCCGGATCGACAGTGCCTATACCCATCACCGACACCGGCACAACATGCGGATAACAGTAATCACACTCATCATAGTCTGTGCCGCCATCGGAGCTCTCATAGCATTCCTGCTTGTCAGACGCAAGAACCGTCAGCTTAACGAGAGTGCTCTCGCTCTTGTCAAATCAAATGAAAGTCTGCTTAAAGCCAATGAATCCATGACCGGCCTGAACAGGAAACTTGCCGAAGAAAGCCGCGTGAAGCAGCAATATATCACCTCTTTCATGGAGTTATGTCTCAGTTATCTTCGGAAGATGGAGTCATTCCGGGCGGAACTCGGCAAAATCGCCGCCAAAGGTAATCTTGCCGCTGTCACCAAAGCCATCAATTCTTCACGTTATGTCAATCAGGAAATATCGGAATTTTTCGAGAATTTCGACAAAGCCTTCCTTTCTCTTTATCCGGGTTTCATAGACACTCTTAACGGACTGTTACGTGAAGAAGAGAGGTATCCTTCTTCCGACAGATTCAGCACCGAACTGCGCATATATGCCCTGGTGTGGCTTGGCATCGGCGAAAGCGGAGAGATAGCCCGATTTCTACGCTGCTCCGAATCTACCGTGTATAACTATCGCACCCAGATGCGCAACCGCGCTATCGACCGAGAGTCGTTCGAAGCTGAAATAGCGGCTCTTTCATCGCTTGAAAAAGGCAATACGGCATCTACATAATTCCAATCTTAACCAACACACATATAACTGTAAATCAATTCATTACCAATAAAACCAATCTACATTTACATGGGAAAGCCTTGATTTATGACCGTCAGGCGATAATTTTGCGGCGTGCTTCCCTCCCGGAAGCTATCCGAATTCGCAAAACTATTATAAACCTATTTATCATGAATCAAGCAAAAACTCTGATCATGGCAATCGCGACGGCCGCGTCCGGAATCTTTTCCGCTCCGGTCGCCTCTGCTGCCATCGGACTGACGGCATCGCAGCCCGCAGTCAGTGAGAATTTCGACTCGATGTGGCAAGACGGGACACCGACGCTCACTCTTCCCGAAGGATGGAAAGTCGACCGCAACCTGAACGCGCCGCGTCGTGTGAGTCCTTGGTCGGACGCATCGTCCGAAGTAATGTACACCGGGGGCGTCAGTCTCGCCTCCAATGCCAAGAACGGCACCTGGAACTTCGGGGCGGACTCACCGGACCGCGCCATAGGCGGTCTGACCACAACCGTGGCTAACGGCACCCGTGGCGTAAGCGTAATGACATGCCTCGCCAATGATGATCCCTCCAAAATCATCACACATCTCAATCTTTCATACAACATCGAGAAATACCGGAAAGGCGCAAACGCGGCCGGATTCCAGGTGCAGCTCTTCACTTCATCCGACGGGGAGAAATGGACATCGGCAGGAGAATCTTTTCTAACCGGTTTCGATCCCGATTCCGAGACAGCGGGGGCAGCAGTAGTGCCGATCTCCGTCACTTCCGTGACCGGGCGCTCCCTGCGCACTCATGTGCTGCCCGGAGAACCGATATATCTGGCATGGAACATATCGGTGGCAAGCGGCACCACACCCGACAAGGCTCCCGGTCTTGCCGTAGACGATATAGAGATCTCGGCCATCTTCGTTGATTCCGATCCGGACTGGGAAGATCCGGAAGTTCCCGAAATCAATCATTCCGGCATCTACATGCGGGGGGTCGACGGCTGGGACCCGACTGAAGAATGGGAATTCAACAAACTCAGCGAGACCACATTCGAACTTCGTGACAAAATTGTCAGCGGTTCATTCAAAATAGCCGACGCAGACTGGAGCGCATCCTGCAATTACGGTTCAAACGGTTCGGGTATAATGATGTCTGAACCATATACTCTGGCCTCAGGCACGGATGACAACATTTCATGCGGCGGGATGGTTTTCAATTGCGCCCGCATACTGCTCACTATCGAGAACGGCGTCGCTACGCTGCTTCTGGAACCCAACGAGGATATGACCGGTCTCACATCGGTCTACATGGTGGGCGATTTCAACGGCTGGAACTATATGAACCCCGACGGCCGTCTCGACATAAGCGATGACGGCGCGACATTCTCGGGCCGCGTGACAATGCGGGCCGGAAACGACGGGCTTTCACACTGGCGCCTGTACCAGCGTCTCGGGATGGCCGGTGTGTGGGGGCTTGAATCGGATGCATCCTCCGAATCTCCTCTTGCAGGCGCTCTCGTCAAGGGAAAGAAAGGAAATCTCGCCACGGCTCCCGGCACATATGACATTACTGTCACTCTCGGCGAGAACGGTACAGGATCATACTCGCTGACAGCCGTAGAATCGGTTGCTACGGAAATGACCGTACGGCCCGAACACACTGTACTCGTACCGGAACTTCCCGCGACAGTACGTGTGCTTTCGCTCAACAATTCGCTGATACACTACAACGACCAGAGCGCAATGTTCAACGACATCGCTGCTTCAATGGGAAAAGATGCCGAGTGGACAAAACACACTCTTCTCGGAAAATCACTCGCGACCCATTGGGAAGAGGGAGACGGTCTGGCCGCCGACGGGCTTCCCGGAGCCAAAATGATGGTACGCTCGCAACCCTGGACCCACATCATTCTTCAGGAGCAGAGCAGTCTGCCGAGAACGGGACTGGAGACCTTCCGCACCAATGTGGAACGATGGGTAAACTATATACGTGAAAACTGTCCCAATCCTAACGCGGTGATCATAATGCCCGTAAACTGGGCCTACTCGGGCGACTGGAGCAACTTCACTTCTTTCAACGATATATTCCTGCAGAACTATCGCGATGTGGCCGATCAGTTCGGTCTGGTGTTATGCCCCGTCATGAGCGCATATCAGAACATGTACGACGAAAAGGGAGCGGAAGGCCTGGCGCCTTGGTTTCAGGATGACCGACACCCGACCGACATGAGCACATACATGGCCGCATGTATGGAATATGGTCTTATTTTCGGAGAGGATCCCGCCTTGATCACAAGTCATCCCTCATCTGTCAGCGACGCTGATGCGGCAGACATGCGCGCACGCGCCTCTAAAGTTCTTGCGGAGTTTAACCAGACTGTCAGCCACCACGCCGCGACTGTCGCGCTCAAAAGTACGGTGACCGATGCGTTCGGGCTGGTATTGCCACAGGACAATGTGGAATACAGTGTTTCTGACGTCAATGCCTCCGTAAGCCCCGAGGGCGTGTTCCACGCCACCGAACCGGGCGTATACACTGTCAACGTGAAAGCGGCCGGATTCGAACGTCAGGCCAAAGTGACAGTAGCGCGCGCCGTCACGGAAATGCCCGAGAATCCTGCCGTAACGATCAATGCCGACAATCTTGAATATTCCCAGAATTTCAACTCACTCGGAGAGGCCGCGGAATCGGTTCTTCCGGAAGGCTGGCGGATAGACCGCACTGATTCTCCCCGTGCTGTCGGCACGTTTGCGGCAGCGCTCGACCACACCACATATGCAGGTGGCGTGAGTCTCCCCTCAAATGCCAAGAACGGCACCTGGAACTTCGGGCCGGATGCTACGGACCGTGCTGTCGGAGGTATCACAACCGGTGTGGCCGGCGGCACGAGAGCCGTGAATGTATATGCGCATTTCCTCAACGAAGGTATAAGGAAAATCTCTTCCTTATCTCTGGCATACGACATCGAAAAATACCGTGACGGCAACAATGCGGCCGGATTTACCGTAAAACTCTATACTTCTCCCGACGGACGCAACTGGACAGAGGCCGGTTCTGATTTCGTGACTGAATTCGCGGCTTCCTCCGCGACAGCAGGTGCGGAAGTCGTACCTATCGAGACCAGATCCGTAGATGCCATGATGCCTGTCGATTTCGCTCCTGGTTGCGATCTCTATCTTGCCTGGAACATTTCAGTGAGAAGCGGCAGCGAATGCCAGGGCGCTCCCGCACTCGCCATCGACAATGTAGTTCTGACGGCTGTTCCCGAGCCAGTGCCGGCATATGACTGCCACATTTACATCGATGACCGCACCGGCTATGACGCCATAGGAGTATATGCCTACGGAGACAAGGAGATATGGGGCGCATGGCCGGGTCAGGCACCGATAAATGAAGAGACAATCGATGGCACTACCTATAAAGTGTTCGGACACAATGAGTCCTCAGGCAATTACAATCTGATCGTCAACAACTGGAACCGCAGCATGCAGCTCCCCGATTATCCCATAGAAGGAGGCCGCGACTATTACTTCGTCGCGACACCGGAAAAACTGACGGAAATCGTGCCGACCGGCATTGAAGAAACCGAGATCGCTTCCGAAGGAGAGCTTCGTCTGAAGGGAGACAATCTGATGTGCGAAGGAGCGGCAGGCATCGAGGTCTATACACTCGCGGGCACACTTGCCGCACGCGCCGCAGGCGAGTCGCTGACACTTTCGGCACTACCCGCCGGCACCTACATTGCCCTCGCGACTTCCGACACTTTCCGTTCGACCCTGCGCTTTCTGAAAAACTGACAACTCACATAATCATACTGTAAAATCGGCCGCCGGAAACCTCTCGTCTCCGGCGGCCGTCATATCATATTCTGTCAGACTATTGTTTCGGATACATTCAGATATTGCCTAACCGTTCGCTTGCGGCTACAGGATCGAACATATGGCTATTCAGGAAGTCAAACAGTTCCTTTCTGGTGTCGAACCAGCCCATATAATTATCGGCAAGCTCATCTTTCTCTTTTTTTGTAAGTCCTGAATCTTTCGATACAAGCAATCTCAGATCTTCGTAAGCATACGGACCTCCGAAATCATCAATGGCATCAAGATCACTTTTCCATTTCACACACTTTGGAGTCTCGCACGGGGAGTCTGTTATCTTCTGAACTTTGACTGTAAAAATCCAGTCATCGCCGAAATCATAGACATATTCCATCTCATCCCCTTTCTGCGCCAGATATTTGGTAAGAGGCGTCTCGCGGGCGTCATCCGTAATATAATCCAGACCGGGACCATATGCATCCTTCTCGTCCATAGGTATGCCGATCTGTAACGAATCGTCATACGCGGACTTGTTGAACTGCCAGAGATGACAGTTTTCAAGACCTGTAACGATCTGTATGACTTCATGCAATTCCTCGAAATTGTAATTTGCCGGGATCTCTACCTCGCGCCACATCGGCGGCTTAGTCACTCCTTTCATCTGAATCTTAAGCACCAATGTCTTTTCCGCTGCATCGGCAATAGGAGTATATGTAGTGAAAGGAGTCCGTTTCCTCCCCATCCCATGTCCGAACAAGCCGAATCCCGGATCTTCATTATCCCCGTCGGAATCAAGCATATCCGGATCTCCCATTATTTCGAACATCTGATGCAACATCTCATATGATGCCGCATATTCTTCAGGGGTGACTCCCAGTTTGACAAGCAGCATCGTAAACATGGATTTTACTTTGTCTTCTTTGGTAATTCCGGGAATATCAGGCACATCCGGCATGGCCTCCGACATAGCTGCGAGCAGGTCGTCAAAAGGAGTATGAGTTCCACCCCCGCTGTTTCCCGAATGATCCACGACATCTTTCCTTACATTCTTGAATGCATCGGCTATATTTTTATCCGGTTTATCCTTCCTCTCTTTTGTCATAATCCTCAAATATAATTCTCATTTGGTTGATAATCTGCAAATATAACAATTATTCTCCAATAATGCTTCCGATTTTTCCAATTCCTCTTAATTTGTTAATTTTGCATCCGAAAAACATAGATTGAAATGAATATCGTCAGATTCCTCAAGGACTGGACTCTTATAATAGCAATGCTGGCAGGCATTTTCGGTTATTTCATATATATCGAGCTGCCAATCTCTCCCTCGATACATGCCATTGTCAACGATGCCGTCGGCATTATCCAGCCGATGCTTCTTTTCACGATGCTCTTCCTGACATTCTGCCGCATCGATCCTCATGAACTGAGATTCCGCATGTGGCACTTATGGCTGTTGCTGATACAGTGCGGTCTCTTCCTCGCCATAGGCCTGATACTTGTGGCGATGCCTCACAGCGGCCTCCGCGTAGTGCTCGAAGGCGCCATGATATGTCTGATATGCCCTACGGCTACGGCGGGAGCGGTGATCACAAAAAAGCTCGGAGGCAACGTCAACAACATAACGACCTACACGATCCTCATAAACCTTGCCACTGCCCTCCTCATTCCGGCGCTTGTGCCGTTCGTGCATCCCAATCCTGCCATGTCGGTCGTGACATCGGCTTTACTTATTCTCGGCAAAGTCTTCCCTCTGCTCCTCCTGCCGCTTGTCACCGCGATGCTTCTGCGACGGTTCGCGCCTCATATAGCCGAACGCCTCGGCAAATATCAGGAATTGTCGTTCTACCTGTGGGCTGTCGCTCTGGCTCTGGCTCTCGCAGTCACAACCCGAAGCATCGTACACAGCGAGATAGCCCTCTCCACTCAGCTGTGGCTTGTCGCCGTATCGCTTGTCTGCTGCGCCTTGCAGTTCTGGCTCGGACAAAAGATCGGGGAACGCTACGGCGAGAAAATCACTGCCGGACAATCGTTCGGACAGAAAAACACCGTACTGGCCATATGGATGGGCTATACATTCTTCACTCCCGTCACAGCCATAGTGGGCGGATTCTACAGCATATGGCACAATATAGTGAACTCATACCAGCTCTACGAGCATAAAAAACAAAACCGCACCCCGGAGCCGGAACAGGCTGCGGAGTGCGATGATATACAGAAGGTAACTGATTGATCAGTTAAGCGTGAAGGAGAGGGTTGTCACATTGCGGCTGTCAGGACCGGCCATCACCTGGAATTCTCCCGGTTCGGCCACATAGTCGAGGTTATAGTCATAGAACTTCAGCATGTCGGGAGTAATCCTGAAATCCACAGTCTTGCTTTCGCCAGGCTTGAGATTCACGGTCTCGAAATGCTTCAGCTCCTTCACCGGACGTGCCACCGAACCGCGGACATCACGGATATAGAACTGCACGGTCTCGTTGCCTTCGCGGTCACCCGTATTGGTGACTTTGACGGAAGCCGTGACAGAACCGTCTCTGTTCATAGCAGTCTTGTCAAGATGGAAGTCGCTGTAATCATAAGTAGTGTAGCTGAGTCCGTAACCGAAAGGATATAACGGCTCGTTGGGAGCGTCTATATAGTTTGAACGATATTTCTGGAAAGAAGGATCAGCCGGATTCTTGGGTCGGCCGGTGTTCATATGGTTGTAATAGATCGGAACCTGACCCACATTGACCGGCATCGATACTGTCAGTTTGCCAGAGGGATTCACATCACCGAACACCACATCGGCTATGGCGTCCGCCGCCTCGGAACCTCCGAACCAGACATTGAGGATGGCGGGTACATTTTCCGACTCCCATGTCATGACAGTGGGACGACCGGAGAAGTTAAGCATGACGACAGGTTTGCCGGTGGCCAGCAGGGCTTCGAGAAGACGGCGCTGCGTCGCGGGAAGAGTCAGATCCGTTCTTGACGAAGACTCTCCGGCCGATTCGGATGCCTCGCCCATGGCGGCGACGATCACATCCGCATCGGCCGCCACACGCAATGCCTCGTCAAGGAGTTCCTGCTCTGTGCGGGGATCTCGCATATCATGGCCGAAAACCGTACAAGCGGCTTCAAGCGCCGGATCCTCATAGAGATTGGAGCCTTTTGCATAGACCACTTCCGCCTTCCCTTTCAGGGCATCCTCGAACCCCTGGCGCAGGGACTTGTATTTTCTGGCGTCGGCGGCCACGCTCCATGTGCCGGGCATATTGACGGCACTGTTGCCCATCGGGCCTATCAGGGCGATCTTTCCTTTCTTGGCAAGGGGAAGAATGTTACCCTCATTCTTCAGAAGGACAAACGATTTTGCCGCGATGGCACGTGCGACGGCACGGTTGGCTGCCGTATATATATCTTTCTTCTCGCGTGCCACATCGTTATATTTATAAGGATTCTCGAAGAGCCCGAGCTTATATTTCGCTTCGAGAATGCGACGCACGGCCTTGTCGATATCATCCATCGACACCTTGCCTTCCTCCAGACTCTTCTTGAGTGTGCCGATGAAACCGAAAGCGCACATATCCATATCGGTTCCGGCCTTGAGCGTGCGTACGGACGCTTCGGGAAGATCCTCGAGTCCATGCACCGCCACTTCTCCTATTGAACCGTAATCGGTCACCACAAAGCCGTCGAAATTCCATTGCTTGCGGAGCACATCGTCAAGAAGCCATTTGTTTTCAGTGGCCGGAATACCGTCCACAAGATTGAACGAAGACATCACCGATCCGGCTCCGGCATCGACGGCAGCCTTATAGGGTTCGAAATATTCATTGTACATGCGGTAGCGGCTCATATCTACAGTATTGTAGTCACGGCCGGCCTCGGCTGCGCCATAGAGAGCGAAATGCTTCACACATGCCATCACGTTGTCAGCGGCGCCGAGATCCTTGCCCTGATAGCCGCGGACCATGGCCCTGGCTATCTCGGAGCCGAGATACGGATCCTCGCCGGAACCTTCCGACATACGCCCCCAGCGGGGATCACGGCTTATGTCGACCATCGGACTGAAAGTCCAGCATATGCCCCCGGCCGACATTTCCGATGCGGCCACGCGGGCCGATTTCTCGACAGCGTCCATATCCCACGTGCATGACAGGCCGAGAGGTATGGGGAAGACCGTCTCGTAGCCGTGAATCACGTCCATACCGATGAGCAGGGGAATGCCGAGACGTGATTTCTCGACGGCTATTTTCTGGAGATCGCGGATCTTTTCCGCGCCTTTGATGTTGAATGTTCCGCCGACCTGGCCACGGGCCACAGCAGCGCCGATATTGCTGTTGATGGTCTGGCCGGTGACTATATCGTCGGAGGGCGGAAGATTAAGCTGGCCGAGTTTTTCGTCAAGAGTCATGCGTGACATAAGTTCGGTTATGAACTTGTCCATCTTCTCTTGCTCGGCCATTGTTGAAGGAATCGCCGCGGAGGCCATCGATGAGGAAAGAAGAACCGTGGCTGTGAACTTTACAATGTTTTTCATTTCAGATTGAATTTGACGGTGGTCTTTATATTGTCGGAAGCTGGCCCGACTGAGGCGACAAACTGTCCGGGTTCTGCAACCCATTCATGCTTGTCGGCATCGAAGTAGGAAAGCGCCTCGCGGTCGATTGTTATCTTCACGTCGCGTGTCTCGCCCGGCCCGAGGAATACTTTTGCGAAACCCTTGAGCTCCTTGACAGGACGCATCACACTGCATTTCGGATCGGTTATGTAGAGCTGCACTACTTCCGCGCCGGCCACAGGACCCGCGTTGGTCACAGGCACAGTGAAAGTCAGCGTGTCATCGGCGCCCATCTCGCTCTTGTCGGCGGTGGCTTTGCCGAATTTGAAATCGGTGTAGCTCAGGCCGTGGCCGAATGCGAACAGAGGCTTGATCTTCTTCGCGTCGTGCCAGCGGTAGCCTACAAGCAGACCGTCCGTATATTCGAGATCGACGATATCGGAATCGGCACGTTTCACGCCGGGATAAGCTCCAAGCGCATGCACGCCGTTGTCAGCCAGTCTCACGGGGAATGTGAAAGGCAGCTTGCCCGAAGGATTCACATCGCCGAAAAGAACGTCCGCTATGGAATTTCCGGCTTCCGAACCGAGGAACCAGGCCTGGACTATGGCAGGCACCTCGCGGACCCAGGGCATAGCCACGGCATTGCCGCTCACATTGACGACAACCAGATTGCGGTTGGCACGCGCAAGAGCCCGGATCACATCATCCTGCGCATAGGGAAGTTCAAGTCCGGCACGGTCGGAGTCCTCGCAATCCTGCCCCGCACTCTTGTTGAGACCGCCGACAAAGATCACGTAGTCGGCATTTCCGGCCTTTGCGACAGCTTCCGCTATAAGTTCCGCGGCGCTGCGGCTGTCCTGGAGATTCTGACCGGTGACTACACCGTTGTATTCGCCGGTAACATCACCCACGTAACCGCGTACCCATTCCACATCCATACCGCATGCCTCTGCGGCGGAACGTATTCCTGCAAGCGGCGAGATCTCATGCTGGACCTTGAGGGAGGAGCTTCCTCCGCCCACTGTCATCATCTTGACTGCATTCTCTCCGACTACAAGGATCTTGCCTCCTTTTATCTTGCGGACAGGGAGGACTCCACCCTCGTTGCGAAGGAGAACTATACCCTCGTCTCCGATATTGCGTGCAGCCGCGTAATGCTCCTCGCTGCACATCGATCCGTCGCCTTTGGAATAGTCCATGGCCGTGCGCATCATCAGACGCAGCACGCGGCGTGCCTTTTCATCCAGTTCCGCAGTGCCGACCTCCCCTTTTCTTATGAGTTCCATATAAGGATCGGCCATATAATAGTTGGCGTATGCGTTGCTCGCTCCGTTTGAAAGTCCGTTTGTCCAGCTTCCGAATTCCAGATCGAGTCCGTTGCTGATAGCCTGACGTGTGTCATGGGTTCCGCCCCAGTCGCTTATCACGGCCCCGTCAAAACCCCACTCTTTCTTTAGAATATCGTTGAGCATGCGGCCGTTATGGCACAGATGCTCGTTATTGTACAGATTGTACGCGCCCATGATCGACCATGCGCCGCCTTTCTGCACCGCCGCCTTGAAAGCCGGAAGATAAATCTCATAGAGCGTGCGGTCATCGAGTATCACATTGGTGGTATGACGGTTCACCTCGTTGTTGTTGAGAGCGAAATGCTTCACACAAGCGGCCACTCCACAACTCTGAAGGCCCTCTACATAAGGCACAACCATCACCGAAGCGAGATAGGGATCCTCGCCCATATATTCGAAATTGCGTCCGTTGACGGGCGTACGGTATATGTTGACACCGGGTCCGAGAATCACATCCTTGCCCCGATAGCGGGCTTCTTCGCCAAGCGAACGTCCGTAGAGGCGTGCCAGCTCCGGATTCCATGAGGCGGCAAGACAGGTAAGCGCCGGAAAAGCCACACATGAATCATTTGTCTGGCCGGCCTGCTCCCATTCGTCCCAGAGGACATCAGGACGCACGCCGTGGGGGCCGTCATCTGTCCACAGATCAGGAAGTCCGAGACGCGGCACACCGCGAGAACTGAACTTGGACTGAGCATGTATGATATCTATTTTCTCCTGCGTGGTCATGCGGGAGAGTGCATCCTCGACACGCTCGTCAAGTGGCCTGGAGGCATCACGATAGACGGGCAGCGGGGATGTCTGTGCGGACATGGACGTCACTGACATAACGGCACAGGCCGTCATGACAAAGATTTTATTCATATCGTAGATTTTAGGTTAATTATCGATTTTTTTTGCGCTTTACCGGATCAGTCACATTTCAGACTGATCGAACGAATATATGATTTCTGAGGCGTACAGTTCTCAAAACGGCAGTTGCGGATGAATTCCTCCATCGCCGCACGGGCCGCCGCACGGTCAGTCTTGAGTTCGCGCAGATCCGCATAGGAAGTTCTCGGACCTTCGGCAAACTTCACTACCTTGTCCCAGCCCGCAGGACGCCCGATGCCCATCATGCAGGAATCGTCAAGCTTCTTGTAAGGCCAGAACGTATATCCGATATTATTGTCCTCGAGTGTCTTTACGAACGAGGCCTGCCACTCGTCGGTATTGTGTCCGATCTCGCCCATATACATCGGAAGACCGGTCTTGTCGCGGAACGCGATTATCGAGCCGATGGCCTCCGGAATCGGATCACCGCCATAGCGGTGACACGTATACATCAGTTTATTGTCGTATGTCCAGTCGGTGAAAGGCTCGAAATTGCCGTTCCATTGCGAACCGCCAAGAAGTATGAGATGATTGTTGTCATGTTTGCGGATCTCCGCCACAGCCATCTTCTGCACCGCCTCCAGCTTCGAATTGAGTTCCTCCTTGTTTTCAAAATAGTGCGCGATCGGCTCGTTGATCAGCTCATATCCGAGTATCACGGGCTCGTTGACATATCGGGCCGCGATGCGCCCCCAGATGTCGCAGAACTTCTTCTGCGCGCGCCCGCTCTCGAAAAGCCAGGGATATCCGTAGCTGTCGTCTATGTTGTCGCCGGTCTGTCCACCGGGAGCGTCATGCATGTCGAGAATGAGATAAAGTCTGTTGGCGCGGCACCATTCCACCACACTGTCTATGCGTTCGAAGCCGTCATGTCCCGACGCGCGGCCCATGTAATCCTCGTCCGTGAACAGTTTGTAATGGAACGGCAGGCGTATGGTATTCGCTCCTGTCGAAGCTATGAAATCTATGTCGGCACGGGTGATATAATTATCCTTGAAAGCCTCCCAGAAATCGGCGGTGGCATCCTCGCCTACAAGCTGACAGAACATTTCGTTGATAAACCGGGGAGAGTTGGTCTTGGAAAAACCGAACATATACCCTTCCGGATTAAGCCAGTTGCCAAGATTCGTACCACGGATGAAAAGCTTCTCACCCGAGGGTGTGACAAGGTCTTTACCCGACACTTTCACAAATCCGTCTCCGTCGGCAGCCGAGGCCCCGTTAAAGCCAGCGGCTCCGACAAGAAACAATATAAAACTAATAATCACTTTTTTCATTATGGTCTGATGAATTGAGAATTAATGCGGAGTCTTGCTCCTGATAGTCTACTTCTGCTGGAAAACGCGGATATAGTCTACCTCCATGGTGGCCGGAAGGCATTTCTCGTCGACACCCTGCGCGCCGCCCCAGTCACCGCCCCAAGCGAGATTGAGGATCGGATAGAAAGCACGGTTGAAGGGCCATGTCGATATGTTGCCTTTTCCGTCATTGGCAAAATCAAGGAGAAGTTTGTCATCGACATATGTACGGATATAATTCTCAGTCCACTCAAGCCTGTAGATATGGAAATCATCCTGCGCTCCCTGCGTGAGACATTCGGCGGTCTTCTGTGTGCCTTTGGTGTGGTTGTAGGCCTCGCAGTGGATCGACGATGAAGTGTAGTTCGGATTGTAGCCCACTTCTTCCATTATATCGATTTCTCCGCATTTGGGCCACGGAGTCACGCTCCAGTCGTTATTGACAGGCATCATCCAATAGGCCGGCCATGTGCCTTTGCCTTTGGGCAGTTTGATGCGTGCCTCGAAAATACCGTATTTCCATCCGCTGTTGACCTTGGCATATATGCGGCCCGAACAGATCTTGCCGTCGGAAGCCTTGAAGCAGTTTATCTTGAGCGTACCGTCACTTACCTCCGTCACAAGCTTGCCGTCGTAGGAGGTATTGACATAGGTCTGCAATTCGTTGTTGACCCATCCCGGTCCCTGCACCTCGTGTGTCCAGTCGGAGCGATTCAGCTCGTCGCCGGTGAACTCGTCGTTCCAGACAAGTTCATAACCGTCCGGCACCTTGATAGTCGGATCTACCGGTTCGGGAGTTTTTCCTTTCTGGGTTATCTTGACCTGCGCGCGGGCCGATCCGCTGAGCACTGTTATCATGCCCGTACGGTCGTCGCGTGCGGAATTGGGTTCTATCTTTATGTCCACTTTACCCTCTTTCGACAGAGTGTTGGACTTGGTCAGTCTTATCCAGGCCTCGGAAGCCACGGCATCCCATTCGCCCGGAGCTGTAAATGAAACCGACGCGTCGCCGCCTTCGGAACTGAAATCAAATGATTCGGCCAACAGGGTTATCGGCCCTGCAGGAACGGAATTCCCGCCGTTGTCGTCATCGCCACCTCCGCATGAGATCATGAGAAGGGGAAAAATAAGTGATGCTATAAACACTGAGATATATTTCATCTGTGCGTCAAATTGTTGTGTTACCCGCTTATATGCGGATATCAGGTATGAGGATTCGAGTAGAGATTTATAAAGAAATTTGGGCGGGCGTACGGACGCGTGGCCCGCGCGCCCGCCCGGTCTGGTTCTCTCACTTAGGTTAGTCGTGATGCAACCGGTATGATTTAATCATGATGTTTCTGAAGTATGATCTTGCTGACCTTGACTTCCGTACCGTCGGGATTGCCGCCGAAATCGAAGAACATCGACACCGCATGCATGGCTTCGGGAGCCTTCACCTTGCTGAACCATATCTTGGTCGAGCCGGCGGGCACGGCTTTCTCCTCGGCGAAGAAGAAGTTGTTGTCGCGTTTGCCTTCGTCGGTATCGTCATAGTTGGTCTCTACAAGCTTGAACATCACGGCTGCAAGATCCACGTTGGACTCGACCATGCACATGAAGTCATACTCTACCTCAGGATCGTCGATCACGATATCGGTGTCAAGATGGCACTGTGCCTGCCAGCGCTCGAATGTAGCCGACGGAAGAGTGAAGGTATAGCCGCCTTCGCCGTCGTCACTGAAACCGGGATCCGCGATCTGGGCCCAGCCCGGAGCGTAATAGAAGCCTGCGGTATAGTTCACGTTATAGAAGAGATTGTCGGCGCTTGCCCAGTCCACCCATACGGGTTCCGGCTCGGAGGGAATCTCGGGAAGTACTGTGCCGTCGTCGTCGGAATGCTTCTTGAGCACGATGTTCTCGATGATGATCTCGATACCTGCGGGATTGCCGCCGAAGTCGAACGTGTAAACGAGATTGTTCATGTCGACAGCTGCCTCGAGGTCAGTGAAGAAGAATGCGGCAGGTTCGCCTGCGGTGAGGTTGATCTTCTGCTGTGCGAAGAAAGAATGACTGTCGTCATCGTCACCGTCGGGATGGATCTTCATGGTGATGTTGTTGATGTCCTGACTGGCGGTGAATATTACGGAACCGTCATAATGTTCGCCCTGCGGCAGACTTATGTCTGTGCCTACGTGCATCTGAGCCTGCCACTGGTCGGTGGTTGCCTCGGGAAGAGTCAGAGTGAAGGTGTCACCGTCGAACGAACATGCGGGATCCGCGATCTGAGCCCAGCCCGGAGCATACCAGAAGCTGTTGATCTGGCGGTTTGCCTTTCTCCAGAGGTTGAAGTCACTGTCGTATACATATCCTCCGAAACCGTTCATCTGGGTTTTGTCGATATGGAATGTCTTGGTGATCGTACCCTGGCTTATACCGTTGCCGTTGCCGATCTTGACCTCCACACTGTAATCGCCGGCCTTGCGATAGAAACGGTTGAACGACATGGTTGACGAGTATGACTTGCCGTCGATGATCCAGACAGGATAGACACCCTTGCCTGTGAACTCGAAATAGGCTGTATTGGTGGCCTGATCGACTGTGATCTGCACGTCGTCGACATAAGCCGATGCCTCGGGAACGCCGTTGATGTCGACATTATAGTAGTCGTCTTCCGAGCATGATGTCATCAGCACAGGCGCCGACAGGGCCATCATGGCCACGAAAAGTGATTTGATATGCTGTTTCATGATTTCCGGTTATTAATAGGGGTTTTGTGTGAGTGTGCCCTGTGAGCGGTCGATCTCGCTCTGCGGGATGGGAAGGTGCTTCTTGTTGGCTGACCAGCTGTTGGTGCGGTAGCCATACTGGTCGGGAACGAGAACTGAAGCCGCCTTGTCTGTACGGATAAGGTCCCAATAGCGTTTGCCCTCACCCACGAATTCAAGACGACGCTCGTTGATGATGTTGTCGATTGTGGGGTCGAGTTCTGAAACAAGACCTGCGCGGTGACGTACGTCATTCAGGTAACGGCGTGCCTCGGCCGAGCTGCCCCCTGTGGCCACAAGAAGTTCGGCTGCGTTGAGCAGAGTCTCCGAATAGCGGTAGATACGCCAGTTATTGTTATAGTTGAGCTCTCCTGAAGCTACCTGTCCGGCATTGCCGTCGGCACGTGCGGAATATTTCTGCAGGAAGAAGCCGAAATCCTGATAGCGTTTGTTGTATGTTCCGTCGAATGCGCGTACATCCCAGCAGGTTGCATCGCGACGCGCGTCATCGGCAGAGAACATCTCGTAAGTCTCGAGACGCAACGGGCAGAAGCCCCAGCCTGTGTTGTGGCCGTCCTGACCGCTTGGCCAGTTGTTGGGGCTGATAAGAGTAGGGAGGACCGTTCCGCCCGCGAGAAGAGGCGATCCCCAGTCGCGCGATGCGTTCTCGGAAATGTAGTTGATCTCATAGATCGATTCGCTGCTCCATTCGCCTGCCTCCTCGAAGATCGAGCCGTAGTCATTGACAAGACTGTAGTCGGGAGAATCGATGATCTCCTTCATATACTTGAGAGCTGTGCCGTAACGCTCTGTGTCACGCTGGTACATTACCACCTCGGCATAAAGCATGTAGGCCATGGCTGTGGTGATGCGGCCATAAGTGGCGGCGTTACCCTTGAACGGAAGAGCCTTGAGAGCGATGGCATCCTCTATATCCTTGACCATGTATCCGTAGAGTTCATCGGCGGAAATCTGCGGGGTAACATAAGGCTCGGTAAGATTCTTCTGATAATAAGGAACATTGCCATAGAACTTCCAGAGCCAGTTGGCATAAAAGGCACGGAGCACATATGTCTGCGCTTTCCACGAGGCTATGTCGGCGTCTGTCGCACCCTCGATCTCTGACTCGAGATATCCGAGCACGTCGTTACAACGCTTGATACCGCTGAAACCATCGATCCAAATACTGGTGATGACCTTGAGCGGGGTGGCCTCGTAGTTTGCCATGAGATGCCAGTTCTGGTTGTCGTTCTTGTCTGCGCCTCCCACCCAGAAATCATCGGCCATGATATCTGACATCAGAGTGAAGGGTTCATAGTTGCCCATGCTCCAGTCAGTCCAGTGCATGGGGTCGTAGGCTGCTATGACAGCCTCTTCCAGGTGTTCCTTGGTCGAGAAGTACTCGGAGGCATCCTCCTGTGTCGGAGAGGTCACATCGAGAAAATCGTCGCCGCAGGAGGTCATCACAAGACCCATAAGCGCTATTCCCAATGATTTATATATTGCTTTCATATATATATACTGAATATAGGTTAACTGTGATTGGTATTAGAACTCAAGATTGAAACCGACTGTCCATGTACGTGCCTGAGGATATACTCCGAAGTCGACACCGTTACTCTTGTCAGAGCCGGAAGAGATCTCGGGATCGAAACCATGATATTTTGTCCATGTGGCAAGATTCTCCACCGCAACGAAGACGCGGAACTTCTGGACACCGATCTTACGGGTAAGATTCTGCGGGAGCGTGTAGCCGAGCTGCATGTTCTTGAGGCGGCAGAAACTGCCGTCGTATACATAAAGATCCGAACTCTGCCAGTTGTAGCCGTCGCCGGTTACGTAACGGGGTATCGAGTTTGATGTCCCCTCGCCTGTCCAGCGGTCGAGCATCCATGAGGGAAGGTTGACCGAACGGGCATCGACACGACGTGTCGCGTCGAAAATGTCAACATCGGCCACGCCCTGGAAGAATATGTTGAAATCTATGCCTTTCCATGCGAGAGTGAGGTTCGCGCCGTATGTCCAGCGGGGATTGCCGTAACCGATCATAGTGCGGTCGTCCTCATTGATATGACCGTTACCGTCGACATCGACATAACGTACATCACCCGGAACGAGAGATGTTCCATAAGTGGAATTATAGGCGTTGGCTTCCTCGAGATTCTGGATTATACCGTCAGTGCGGTAACCGTAGAAGAAGGGGAAAGGCATGCCGTTCTCGGCACGGAGAATAGTACCTACGCCCTGGAATGAATCCATATTGTTCCATCCCTGCTCATTACCGTAAGCCACAAGTGTGTTGCGCAGATATGAGGCGTTCAGGCCTACATTTACCGTCAGCTCGTTGAAGAATGTGTCACGGTAGCCGAGATCGAACTCAAGACCCCAGTTGCGCATCTTGCCGACATTTCCGTCAGGGATTGATTCGCCGACATACTGTGGCAACGACATTTCCATAAGCATGCCGTGGGTATTCTTGAGGAACCAGTCTACAGTGAATGTAATGCGGTTCTGCAGGAATCCGAAATCAAGACCTACGTCAGTTGACTCTACTTCCTCCCAGCGAAGATCGGGATTGGGCAGCCTCGAAGGTTTGGTGCCGACTGCGATCGAGCCGGGATTGCCGAAGATGGCGTTGTTGCCGCTTGATGTGAGAGCCACATACTGGAAGTTACCGATATTCTCGTTACCGTTCTTACCCCATGATGCACGGAGCTTCAGGTTGTTTAGCCAGTCGAGAGAGCTTTCCATGAAATGTTCGTTCATGATGTTCCAGCCGGCAGACACGGAGGGGAATGTAGCCCAATGGTTGTTCGAACCGAAACGGCTTGAACCGTCACGGCGGATTGTAGCCTGGATCATGTAGCGTGCGTCGAAGTCGTAGCTTGCACGCGCGAAGTACGACGCGAGTTTCGACTTGGCCTGAGGCGCGCCCCATACGCTCATGTCTCCGTCGGCCGCGAGACCCGTCGATGCGTCAATGTAAGGACGGTTATAGTTGGTGATATGGTTTCGGGAACCGCCGAGATAGTAGCCGCTGCTCTCTTTGGCCGACTGGCCGAGAATGATGTTGAAAGTATGGTCGCCGATTGTCTTGTCATAAGAAAGAAGGTTCTCGATCTGCCATACGAGACCGCGTTCGCTGGTAGAGACTGCGGTGGAATGATCCGTTGACTGTCCGTCACGCAGATAATAGATCGGAGTGTAGCCGTCATAACCCCAGAAAGAGAGGTCTGCGCCGTAGCTGACACGGTAGTGGAGATTGTCCCAGATCTGGAGATCGCCGATAAAGTTGCCGACGAACTTGTGGCTCCAGTTCTTATTGCCCGGAAGCATGAGATTGGCTATCGGGTTGCTCATTTCCTGGAAATTTCCGAAAGCGGTAGGCACCATAACGAGGCGTCCGTCGGGTCCATACATGGGGACATAGCCGGACTGGTTGGAAAGATAAGCGAGCTGTGTCTGTTCTTCCGCACTGCCGGGCTCGAGATAGGGAGTCAGAATAGGAGACATGGAGAGTGCGGATCCGAGAGGAGAACCCCATGTGGAGTTTGTCTCAATGCCGCGGCTCTTGATTCGTGAATACGCAAGATTGGTCTGTATCGTGGCCTTGTTGAGCCATGTGCGTTTTTCCGACATGTCGAAAAGCGTCGCACCGACATTGGAACGTAGTGTGAAACGCTGATAATCGGAACGGTCGAAATTACCGCCGATTATACCTTCCTGATCATAGTAGCCTAAAGAGAAAAGATAGTTGACCTTGCTCGAACCGCCGCTGACGGAGAACTGGTGGTTCATTACAGGCGCGTTGTCGTTGAATACGAGGTCCTGCCAGTCAGTTCCCTTGCCGTAAGAAGCGGGATCCGCATAGATAGGTGCCACACCTGAATTTATGGCTCCCTCGTTCATCATCATAGCATACTCGCTGGCATTCAATACCTTACGTTTTTTTGCAACACTCTGCCAGCCATAACTGAAATCATAAGTCACTCTTGTTTTGCCCTCTTTACCCTGTTTTGTAGTCACAAGGACGACACCGTTGGCCGCGCGTGCACCGTAGACAGCACCTGACGCAGCATCCTTGAGCACCTCTATAGATGCTATGTCGGCAGGGTTAAGATAGTCAAGGCCACCTTCGATAGGCATACCGTCGACGATGTAGAGAGGATCGGAATTATTGATGGTTCCGACACCGCGTATACGTACGCGCGCTGCCGCGCCCGGCTGACCTGATGAAGAAGTCACTGTCACACCGGATGCAAGACCCTTGAGGGCGTTGTCCATGCGGACAGGTGATGTGAGTTCAAGCTCCTCACTGCCTACTTTCGAAATGGCGGCGGTGACTACGCTCTTTTTCTGTGTGCCGTAACCGATGGCCACGACCTCGTCGAGCATGTTGGAGTTTTCCTTCATGATAATGTTCATTTCAGGAGCGGCCTTGGCCTCATACTGGTCATAGCCGACATAACTGAAACGCATGGTGGCTCCGTCGGCCACTGTGATATGGAACTTGCCGTCGATGTCGGTCGACGTGCCTTTTGATGTTCCCTTTTCAAGGACGGTGACACCTATTAGAGGCTCACCCTGCGAGTCGGTCACTGTTCCTTTCACATTGATGTCTGCCCATGCACTCAGAGGGCCGGGAAGAAGCATCGTAAGAAAGGCCGCGAGACACTTTACTTTACTTTTTTCCATTGAACATGATGTTAGATTGTTAAGATAATTTTGCTGCAAAGATAGGTGTATCTTTTTAAACTTTTTTAAGCAGGTAAGGTGGTTTGGTAAATTATAGATTTAGGTTAATATATGAATAACAGCAAGTTGAATATAGTTAATTATTGTAAATCGGTAAGGTAAAAAATCACCTCGGTTAAACCGTCGAAGACACGGAAATGATACATTTCGCATCATTTTCCGCATCTTTTCGTTTCACCCCGGCAGCCTCAGAACGAGGGCTTGCCGAGGGCGCGGACTCTGTCGGCGAATTCCTCCTTGGCGACGGCTGCCTTGTTGCGGGTGCGCTGACGGGTGTTGTAGACAGTCTGTACCGAACAATGCAGGAACTTGGCGATCTTCACACTGTCGTTGAGACCCAGGCGCACGAGCGCATATATGCGTAGTTCGGTAGTGAGCTTTCCGGGATTCTTGAGTTCTATGCGGTCTTCGGGCCGAAGCAGAGTGTTGAAGTCATCTACAAAATCCGGATAAATCTGCAGGAACACCTTGTCGAAATTGGCATACAGTTCTTTTATCTCGCCATAAGACAGTTCGGGAGACTTGACGATTCTGACCGCCTCCTCGAATTTGCGGTCTTTCAGCAGACGGTGAAGATTGGAACGGAACTCCTCCTGTTTGGTGATATAGTTGCTGCAGATGGTAAAGATATTGGCGATATATGCCTCCTTGGCCTCGTTTACTTCTGAAAGCTCGCGTGCGCTTTCACGGGCCGTCTCGTACATGTCGGAGAGTTTGACATTCGTCTCGTTCAGTTCCTCCCGTATGGCCTGCAGTTCGTCTACACGCCGGCTGAGCTCTACGTTGGCGTCATTGAGAGTGGCCCGCGAATTACGCAGCAGCCTGTTCTGCCTCATTATATAGAATATGGCAAAGACAAGAATCACAAGAAACACCGCCAGGACCATAAGATAGATCCTGTTCACATCCGCCTGATGCTCGATGCGCTCATGGATCGCGGTCAGCGTCTTTTCCTGCAGCTTTGCCAGCTGGCCGAGACGCACGCGGCTCTTGTAGTCGTTGGCGTATGCTATGCAATAGTTTATATAGGAATTGGCATGTTCGAGATCTCCGCGTTCAAGCAGCAGACCGGTCACTTCCTCAAGCGATGCGATCTCCTTGTTGCTTGCCCTGACATCGGCCATGGCGGAGAGCAAAAGATATTTCAGACGGTTCTCCTCGTCGCCCACACGTTCGTAGAGTTTGGAAAGCACCCATGCGTCCATCGCATTGCCGCGTGTGTTGTAATCGGTGGAATTGACGATCTTCGCCACTATGGGTATGGCCTTGCGGGCGTTTTCTTTCGTATTCAGATTGCTCCAGCCCATCAGCCAGCAATAGTTGGGATTGTCAGGCTTTATATGCCTGGATGTGACCTGAAGAAGACTGTCGACCATCTTGGAATACATCTCGCTCTCACGTTCTACGCCTATATATTGATCCCGATGAGTGGAAAGAAAGAGTACCCTGTCGCAATATTTCAGAGCGAGTGTCGGAGGCAGTGAATCCGGGTTTATCTTACGGAGGCTTTCGTTGGCCTCGTCCAGAAGACCTGTAGCCGAACATACATACGAACGGTTGAGCTCCATCTCGTCTATCAGGTCACGCCGACCCATCTGCCGTGCGTACTGCTGCGCGAGATCGACATAATACATGGCCGAGTCAGAGTCATAGGCACAATATTCGTCATACAGTGCCGAGGCCATCCAATAACGGCGCTCCACATCCGAGGCTGATGCATAATCTCTTCTTAATTTCGAAATCCGCTCCTCCTTTTCTTTTATGAACTCCGGAGTCCTGACAAGCAATGAGTCAAGCATCGTAAGTAATCCCCTGATCTCAGGAGAAGTTTTCGCACCTGGGGTTCTCGCCTCGCCAAGGACCTTGCAAGGGAAACACAAACATACTGTAACAAGCAATATGGCTATTTGTAAAAATCGTGTCATGGATATCAGAGATAATTGACGGTGTAGATTCCGATGAGTTTTATGGCATATGAATGACATGAGACTTTCTCGCATCACAAAATTAATAAAAAATCTTAAAAATTCAAATTAATTAATAATTAAAGTCTTACAGACAACATCACACATCAACCCGGCTAAACAATAATTGACTTTATTTAGCCATGAATCTACATATTTTTCAATAAATCCACGTTATTGTATTAAAACACATTGGCAAAAGTGCCATTAATCGATTATTCTTTTCTTAGAAACTGTTTGAATTTATCAATTATCCTTGTCTTGAAATGAGTCACAACTTAAAGAATACTCCCGACATACGTCTGGGATTCACAGGCTTGTCGGCCCTTGTCTTCAGCATGATGGTCGGTGCCGGCATATTCAACATACCCCAGAACATGGCCATCGCCGCGGGTCCCGGGGCTGTAATAGTATCATGGCTGATCACGGCAGCCGGAATGCTTCTGCTTGTAGGGACTTTCAAAATACTGTCTGACCGGCGCCCGGAACTTAACGCAGGCATGTATCTCTATGCTCGGCGCGGATTCGGTATGTTCGCAGGTTTCATGACCGCCTGGGGCTATTGGCTCTGCACAGCTTTCGCCAATGTGGCGTATGTCGTTATGCTCAACGACACATTCGGCGCAATTTTTCCTCCGTTGCTCGGACACGGATGGCCGACTCTTATTTTCGGATCCGCATTGATATGGCTTATATACTTCATCGTCATTTCCGGCATGCGCACGGCGAAAATTATCAATACATTAATGAGTGCGATCAAGATAGGCTGCATATTGCTTATAATCGTACTGCTGTTCATACATCTCCGCCTCGACGCTTTTATCGATTCGTTTTCAGCGCAGAATTCCGCTGGGTTACCGGATATGGCCACACAGATCAAGGATTCGATGCTCGTGACTCTCTGGTGCTTCATAGGCATAGAGGGAGCTGTGATGATGTCGGGACGCGCACGGCGCAGCAAGGATGTCGGCCGTGCGGGTGTGACAGGTTTCTTCACGGCATGGATACTCTATGTGCTCGTGTCGCTACTTTGTTTCGGCGTCATGACCCGCGCCCGCCTCGCCGGACTTGATGACCCGTCGGTCGCGTATCTGTTAAAGGAATGTTGCGGATCATGGGCATACTGGCTTGTGATAGCATCGGTAGCGCTCTCGCTTGGCGGAGGGTGGATAGCGTGGTCGCTCGTCTGTGCGGAAGTCCCCTATATGGCTGCGGAGACCGGACTCTTCCCGCGACGGTTTCTAAGCCTCAACAGACACCGGATTCCGGCATTCGGATTGTTCGTATCGAGCATAATAATGGATTTCTTCCTTGTCATTGTAATGTTTTCCGAACATGTATATCTGACGGCGCTGAGTGTGACGGGAATGATGATTCTGCCGGCATATCTGCTGACAGGCATGTTCCTTTGGAAAATTTCGCGGGGAAAACATCCTACGGGTGAAATCATTGGAGCCGGATGTACGCTTTTCTGCATATGGTTGATCTATGCCGGAGGACTTGAACTCTTTCTGGAAACATCGATCTTCTATCTCTTCGGTCTGGGTTTCTATTTCAAGGTTCTTCGCGAACGCGACAAGCGCCTGAAATCCGATACCGCACCCTCCTCCTGCGCAATCGGGCATACGCGCCTGTCGGTTGCCGACAAAGCCGGAATACTTATCCTTGTGCTCGCATCCGTCGTCTCCGTCTGTCTCCTCATCCGTTAAACGTAATGGATTAAAAAGTTTATCTTATTTGCAGACTTTGATATCACCACAAACCACAGGAGGGCGTCCGCCGGGACACCCTCCTGCATTATAGACACACGCAGTAAGTTCAATATGCCACCTTGAGGATTTCGAGACCCCGACGCACTATATATACATTCCCGTCCACAGGACTTATGACACGCGTCCCGGTGAGATCGTATACGACAGTATCGCACTCATCCGTTTCGGTATTAATCCCTTCCATTCCTGCCGCTTCACCGACATGAACCTTTTCCGGACCAAAAAGTCCCTTGAAATCTTCCTCCCGTACGATATAGAAATCATAATCTCCTTCATCGAGTCCAGCTCCGAACGGCTCAAGCCATTCAAGACGAACGCTTTCCTCCGGTTCGAGGCTGACGTTGCGTGATGACATACATGCGACAATCTCTGTTCCTTCACGGAGAACAGGAATTATATTGCCGTCATATGCTCCGGCATGGCTTGTCAAAGTCGCGCTTACAGACACATCCTCTCCTTTGATGAATTTATCGCGGGGATCCCATTCCACATCGGTAAGCTCGAGTTCGGCCGCAAGACTTCTATACGAGAATTTGAATCGCTTGTCGGTCACTGTCAACGTCACTTCCGAGCGTATGGAAGCTTCCTGAGCTATTTCAATCCACTCTCCATCGTAAAAGAATGCCGGGCTGACCGTATATTCTCCCTCTTCAGGCATATCGGCAGATGATATCACATACGACTGTTCACGGCCCAAAACCGCTATATTAGACTGTCTGGATGCCGCTGCGTAGGTGATTTCTCCCGTTTCCCTGTTTACAATCTTTATTCCGAGATTGCCACGAACACTCTCCACACCTACGTTATAGAAGCCTTGGTAATTGTTGACTCCGGGACATCTGGAGCAGAACTCGGGGTCCTTAGTTTTCAATATCGACGCTACCTTGACACCGAACGAACCGTACATTCCGAGCACGGGCTGATAACTTTGGGTACCTTGGTCAGGAATCAGATTGAACAAAGCCTCCTGATTCTTGTTGAATCCGCCGACACTGCCTCCGATACCCTGTTCTTCCGGAATCAGATCGATCAGGAGAAAATAGCCGTCGCTCATTCCGTTCCATCCCCAGTTCACATGAAAGAACTCGCCGTTCGTGCCATCGTATCCGTCTATGACAAAGCAGTGGCCGCCAAAGGCATTGAAGCCATTATAGACTATTGGCTTACCGGCCATAAGTTCCCTGTATGCCATTTCATTCCATTCCTGTACAGTATAAAAATCACGTCGCAGCGATTTAAGTGATCTGTCGAATCCCAAATAGGTTGTCAGACCTTTCACCTCGTCCGTAACGGTAGCTCCGGAGGCAGCAGTAGAATATCCCATATTGATAGACATTCCGACTACATGCATCAGATTTGCCACCGCCTCCTCCTCAACATCGCTGTATCCGTTTGAATAGTCATCGAGCATGTTCCCCCAGTCGAGTGGATGTTCCGAAAGATCAAGACTGATTTCGGTATCCGATCCCTTGACAGACGCCGTAGCTATACCTGTTCCGCAGGCCGGATATTCATAATGATTCAACACCTGTGAAATTGCCGTGGCCGCACATCCTGTCATGCACCTGTGCCCCTCATAAATCGGACAATCATTGTTGTACGGGGTGTCCTGACCCCATTTTGTCTTGAGCAACGGTTCGATATTCTGCCGCGGCGCGCGGCGCGTATTCCGTCCCACCCGTCCCGTAGCGAACGCATCAAGCACATCTCTGAGCGCAGGCGGCATTGTCTCGTATTTTATCTCGCCGGTGTCACAATAGCCGAGCAGTGCCGCGCCGGCCGTGTCATCTCCGGCTGCTATCACAAATCCGCCGCCATCGCGGTTGAACACGTGTACTCCTCCTCCGGGAGCGCTCCAGGCCAGCTTGTATGATGACGACGCCCGTCGGCGTCCGTCAGTACTTTGCCAACTGTCGAGCGCCGAGGAGAGCGCCTCTGCGGGCGTGAGGCGCCCGGCCTGCGCCGACATTGCAAACGAAGCCACCGCAAGCGCGAATATTGCTATACTTCTCATCTTTCAAAATGGTTTATGCCTATTTAAATCTATAGGGCCTTCAAGGACTTCGAAGTCGTTAAAGGCCCTATGGATTTAAAGAATTACAGGTTTAAAGGGGATCAACGAATGACTTTGGTTGTCTTGCCTCCCTGAACTTTTATATATATACCGTCACCCGGATTAGCGACGCGTATACCCTGAAGGTTATAGTATATTGCTTCCGTCTCGTTATCCTCCACGATTCCATTGATCGAACCGGGGGTGACATCAAGTTCCGCGGTGCGTGCGGACTCGCCCTCTGGATATACTACCGACACACTGTAGCTTCCGGCCTCCGAGGCATTGAATGTCGGAGCGGCGAGCGGAGTGTCGTTGACTTTCTGGCCGTTGAGATATACATTATATCCCACTACCGTACGCGGTTTTATGGAATATGAGATATTGTCGACCACAAGACCGTAGCCTTCGTCCGAAATCTGGCGGATAGCAACATATCTGGCATCCGCAGGAAGCTGACACTCAACAAGCGAGTATTCCTCAGACTCGATATCGAAACTCCGGCAGAGAGTAAAGCTCTCGGTATTGTCGTCGGTAGCGGAAGTCAGGATCTCGATCTTCTCAGGATTATCATTGTCGTATGCACGTGCCATGAATGAGAGAACACGGTCGGCGTCGTTGAGTTCAGGCAGAACAAGCCAGTTGTCGCAAGGAGTACCGTCGGCGTTGCTCCAGAAAAGAAGAGCCTTGTTGCCAGAGGCCGCTCCGAAGCCGTCGGTCTCTACCTGGAAGTCGGCCACAGTGCAAGACATCAGATGGAAGACATTGGAGACGTTCTGCGCCACCCAGTTGTCATCGCAATTGGTCGGCTTGCCGTCGCCGTCGATCACGGTATATCCACCTATACTTCCCCGGTTGCCGTACATTTTTGCGAAGACATCGTAATCATAGATTGGATGTTGCTTATAAACCACGTCGAGATTGCCGTCGGCAAATGACTCAAGTCCCTCGATGTCATCAGTGAAACGTTCGCCGTTGGCAGGAACGGTCCATGTCAGAATACCGCCGTTATTAGTCAGTCCGGTCGCTCCGGGAAGGTATTCACCCACTACCGTAAATGTGACTGTAGCGGCATTGTTCGAGAGATCTTCATCGGTCGAGCCTGCATAATCACCCTCGAATTCGAGTTCGAATGTCACATTGTGTTCTCCAATAGAAATGTCTTCAGGGAGTGTAACGGGAAACTCGCACTTGGTGCGTTTTTCACCCCAAGGATTGCTGTCGGGATGACCGCAGTTTCCGATGGTCTCGCCATCAAGCTTGGCCGTGACATTGAATTTTTTAGAAGTGAGTTGTCCGAATACTCCGACCTCGACGGATACGTTGATGTCTTGTCCGGGTTTGGCGACCGGAGTCACATGCGGAAGCACAAGTCCGAAGTCGTAGACTGGCAGCACTCCAAAACCTATATTGTCGATGGAGAATGCGCCTCCCTCACCGTCAGTAGTAATCTTCCAGCCGAAACGGAAAACCTTTCCGGCCTGTTCGCCCCATGCCGGCCAGCCTGCAGTGCTGACGCTGGTCCATGCAGGATTCATATCGTCACTGCCCCAGTCATTGAGGCACTCTTCACTTACCCATTCTCCGCCGTCATACTGTATCATGCCTTCTACAGTCACATCGGAACTGCGGAAATATGCCCAGTGGATCATAGCTTGCGCCTGATTGTCGTCGATATATATATATGGCGATACGAAATAGAATTCGCCGGCCTTGTCATTCTCTACTTCAAGGAAGCCTTTGTCTCGTGTGCCGTATGGGAATAGCCCTGTGAAAGGACCTTCATTGACTGGACGTATAGTAGGAATCTCACCGCTTATCGGTATGACTTCCCAAGCAGGCTGCGTATATGCCGCGTTGTCAAAACCCTCGTAATATGGCATAGGCAGAGGATTCTCGAGAGAGTTGGGCTCCTCGCGCTCAGGATACTCGGCGGCTTTCGAGAAGAGACTCCGGGCATTGTAATAGAGTTTGCCATCGCTGTCGAGAAGGCCTCTGTAGGACTGACCTGTCACGCGTATTCTGCTGGATCCCGAGGGGACTTCCAGTTCGAACTTACCGCTCGATATATTCTTGTCCTTTAGCTCGATCGCGCCGGACATGAAAGGCAGAAGCATAGTCTGACCGGCTTCCAGATCGCATGTAACAGTCACATCCTTGATATAGTTTGTGTCTGAGCCGCCGGTCGTGACATTGATGTAGACATTCTCTCGGCCCTGCGGGTCGAGTTCGAACTCATAGGTCTGATACTCATTTGTAAGACTCTTCGCATCCGAAGAGTAGGGCTTGAAGTAACGCTCCACGCGGTCGAAAGTGTTGAGATTTACTGTCATCATGCACTTGCCGTCGGTCCTTGCGGTTACTTTGACCTTGATCTTGCCTTTCACGTCACTGAAGTCATATGCGCTGTGCCCGGCAACAGTCATGAAGTCCACATAACCCCAGAACGCATTCGTATTGTTGCACTTGAAGGCTCCGCCCTCGAATGAAGCCGCAGGATACATTATCCAGCCTGACGCCTGATCGTGCAGAGAGCGTGTATATGGCGTATTCTCGCCTGCCTCTGAATCCGGGAAGTCCGCGAATGATATTCTGGCGATCTCGAAATCAGATATTGCTTCCGGAGCTTCTTTGCCGGCGAGCGCATGAATTTCCAGATCGTGTGTTGCCGGATCGCATGTGAAGGGAACTTCCATCTTGCCGTTGACAGGTTCCGCAAGCGGCCCGAACGATGGCGCGTTGACAGAGAACACCCGGCGCGTGGGACTCAACGGAGAGCGCTTATCTCCCATGCATGCGAACATATTGACGAAAATACCGCGCCCGTCTGATGTCTGGATGTCGAACGAGGCTGTCGGTTCCGTCACGACCTTGCGCTCCAGCCTGGGCATGGTGTACCCGCCAAGGTCACCGTCATACAGATCGACCACATATCGGTCGGCGCCCTCTATCGGCTCCCATCCTATAGAAAAGCCGTCTGCGCTGTATTCTGTTATTTCCCAGGTAGGGATGGTCGGAACTTCCGGAACAAGTTCAATGAGCCTGTATTTTCGTATGGCGACGTCACTGCCCATCAAGGGACACATGCGCACCGAATAGTTGTTATACTTGTATTCTCCGAGTTCAGTCGAGTTCTCGACATCGAAATCATCGTCAAGCAACGACCCCGAGCCTTTCACCTGAATGTCGGATGAGAAAGATTTCCACTCGTCAAGGCTATTGATCCATAAATTGAAGTCGGCCCCGTTTCCTCCCCAGCACCAGCCATCAGGACATTCCGTGGAACCGACCATGCCGGTGCCTCCGATGCCCTCGTAAGGATTGCCGTAATAGTCTTTGGCGTTCGGAGCGAGATTCACGACCTTGGCCTCCACCTCGACACGTGCCATATAGGCACCGGAAGTCTCTTGCGTGAAGGCTGCCTTCGGAGGTGCCAGCTGTGCCCAGCCGCTTGTGCCGTTCAGGCCCTTTATCAGCACGGCTCCTCCTATGCCGTACGCGTCCATGCCACGCCAGCCTTCGAGTCCCTGAAGATAATGACCGTCTCCCTCGAGCGCGATCGGATTGTCTTCCGAGCCGCCTACGCCCGAGAAATCTTCATCGATCAGCACAACTTCTTTGTATGTGATGTCATCTTCTCCCGGAAGGGGAACTGCCCCGGGCGATGATATTCTGAAATTATCGACCGTCAGTGTCGACATGTCGGCGTCGCTGCAGCCGTGCAGCATGATATGATAGTCTCCTGTCTCCTCCGGAGTGAAATAGTCACCGTAACCCGAGAACAATGTATTGGTGATGACTGTAGGCTCCACCAGAGTATAGGTGGCATCGGCGACTGTCGTGCCCTGACCCATGTAAAGTGCGATCCGCTCGGGGAAATTCGTGCTCGATGCCTTACAGTCGACGCTGACAACATAGCGCTGTCCCGCTTCGAGATGGATTGCCGGACTTATCAGCCAGTCATCCATAGGCAGACTTGTATTATAAAGCACAAACGCATACCCCTCCACACTTAGGGTCCATTGCTGTGGAGAACCGTTGGCGTTGATCACCGTGAAGGCGTCAAACTCCTCCTGTGTATCGAATCCACAGAAGTATGTGTCGCCATCGGGAGCGGCGATACCCATTGGCGGTGGTGTAATCGCATCATTGGGGCGGATTCTCTGAATTTTGTCTGGCTTCCCATGCGGGGCCTGCATCTTAGACAACCGCTTTCCGTTCGCCGTGACTTCCGGTTTCAATTCCGGCTGGACATGCAGCAGTGGCGTAAGCGACAGCGCTCCGGCAGTGCCGATGCATGCCAAGGCGACTGTGCAAAAAGTAGGAAATCGATTCATAAAAATAGCTTTTGACGAGAGTCTGAAAAAAAGAAAATTTCGCGTGTCTTCCAAGGCAGCCTCTCATAAACCTCGAAATATTACGTGTCAATACGCAAAGTAAGATTATTTTTATAATAATTCCAAATTATTCTTAAAATATTTTCAAATAAATTAATATTAATTTATAACTAATTGAAAATCAAGCGCAGTTTTCGGGGGGGGGCAAAATAGAATGTTTAAATTGTATAAAAATAAAATA
>ERZ860264.363-NODE-363-length-42197-cov-5.589626_pt1 | contig 42197 bp, 32 predicted proteins | sample MGYA00509980_ERZ860264 | MGnify/ENA primary metagenome ERZ860264 (study PRJEB30046, sample SAMN00715212) | human gut metagenome | study: EMG produced TPA metagenomics assembly of the A metagenome-wide association study of gut microbiota in type 2... | reverse complement strand
CCGCCGTTACTGACTTTGCCGACAACGACTACCCTACGCTGATAAAAGCCTTCAAAGAGAAATACGGAGGAAATGCTTTCGAGATAATATCTGACAATTCCACCATATGGAACCAAAACGTAACCTATCCCCGTTATGGCTTTGAGGCCATGTATGAGTGGAAAAATATGGACCCCTATTTCAAGTCCGGGTGGGAAGAAAGAGACTCGTGCTGGAGCCGATTCACCGCCGATTACATGAGTAAAACCACCACGCCGTTTGCCGGAATGACCGTCTCGCTCTCGCTGCACACCCCCTACCGCTCCGCCATACCCGGCTACCCTGAGATAGACGCGCTCCCCATAGACCCGGAAAGCAAACACTACCTGAAGGTATGCCGCATGGACGAAATGTACATATCCCGAATACTCGATGTGCTGAAACGCAGGGGAATTTACGAGCAGACAATAGTCGTCATCACAGGCGACCACATGGCTTTCGGACTTGCGGAAAAGCATCGTCCTCCGGAAATAGCCGATAAGGAGAAATACATACCGCTGATTGTGCTTAATTCCGGCTTCAAGACACTCACTCTACCCGAGACTGCAGGCCAGATAGACATATACCCCACTCTGCTTGACATACTCGGACTGGAGCAATACCGGTGGCCCGGAGTCGGCATCTCTCTGCTAAGGCAAAGCCCCGGAGCCGCCGTAATACGCACTCTTGAAAAACCGGACGGCATAACCCCCGAAGAATACGCCAGACAGACCCGAGCCTGGGCCATAAGTGACCAAATGATACGTGCCAACTATCTGAACGACTACTGATAGGCTGTGCTAATCTGGCATAAACAGCACCGCGAGATTTCAAGATTTGGTTCTGTGTGTTTATGGTTTAAAAAAAAAATATTAATTTTGCGTGGTCTGTGCGATTGCAGACCCAAAGAGAGAGTTTGACTTTGACACTTATGGATTTGGCGGAGATTTATACCCTCTAAGTCAGTACTTGCTTCCTAAGTCAGTACTTGCTTGCGCCTGAACCCATGTTGAATCTTACATCTTCTTATAGATTAACAGACTATAAAAATTATCCAAAAGCTAAATGGCACTCTGGTTTGAATGTAAAGTAAAGTTCGATAAGATGCAGGAGAACGGCTCTGTAAAAAAGGTAAACGAGCCTTATCTGGTAGATGCCCTCTCCTTTACAGAGGCAGAAGCCCGCATTATCGAAATGATTACCCCTTATATCAGTGGGGAATTCACTATCTCGGCTGTTAAAAAAACAAAAATATCAGAAATTTTCTGGAACGAGAACGGTGACAGATTTTATATGGTGAAGGTCATGTTCATCACTTTAGACGAGAAGACAGCAGTCGAAAAGAAGTCCGCATCGTTCATCCTTGTGCAGGCATCCGATTTCCGCAACGCTCTTGAGAATTTCGAGAAGGGCATGAGCGGTACAATGGCTGACTTCGAAATCGCTTCTATAACCGAGACGCCTCTGATGGATGTCTTCCCCCTTAACTCTCACCCTGACAACGAGGCTACCGCTAACTGATACCGATAAGCTATGGAAACAGAAATAGCACACAAGATAAAGGAGATAGACCGCAAGCTGGAGGGTACCGGCGCAAGCCTTGTAGCTGTATCGAAGTTTCACCCGGCACAGGCCATACAGGACGCCTACGATGCCGGACAGCGCATTTTCGGCGAGAGCCGTGTGCAGGAACTATTGGAGAAAGTGCCCCTTCTGCCCTCCGACATACAATGGCACTTCATCGGACATCTGCAAACCAACAAGGTCAAGGCTCTGATACCCCACGTATCCCTTATCGAGAGCATAGACTCCGAAAGGCTGCTCTCCCTGGTAGACCGTGAATCCGAAAAAGCAGGTAAGACGACACGTTTGCTGATGCAGGTGCATGTAGCGCAGGAAGAGACCAAAACCGGTTTTCTCCCCTCTGAACTGCTGGATTACTTCAAGGCACGAAAATTCGAGACTCTGAAAGCCACTCATATCTGCGGAGTGATGGGTATGGCCACAAATACAGACGACAGTGAGCGTATCCTCGCTGATTTCCACGCCATCCGAGGCATATTCGACGAAATAAAATCCCTCTGCCCGGACCTGCGCGGTTTTGACACAGTGAGTATGGGCATGAGCGGCGACTGGCCGTTGGCCGTGGAATGTGGCAGCACCTTGGTAAGAATAGGCACCGCCATCTTCGGAGAGCGTGATTACAGTCAAAAACAATAATTCCGTACCGGATGTTGAAACTATCCAGGCCCTTCACGGAGCAAATCACAACCCTTAAACCAGTGCCGGCATACCGGCAATACTTATTATGAGCAAACAAGCGATAGCGGCTACCGCCCCGAGGCAACAGAAGAACATCATGGCCATTGTGGTGATGTTTTTCCTGTTTGCCATGATTTCTTTTGTCACCAACCTCGCAGCTCCTCTCGGCACCATCTGGAAGAACTCCTATTCTTGGGCCGGCATGATGGGCAATATGATGAACTTCATGGCATACCTGTTCATGGGTATACCCGCAGGCAACCTGCTGTTGCGAATAGGCTATAAAAAGACGGCGCTATGGGCTATGGCTATCGGTTTCATCGGCCTGACCGTGCAATACATTTCCAGCCTCTTTGGCGCCGATGTCACCCTTTTTAACGTAGGTGACGATGCTTTGAGACTGAACTTCGCCATTTATCTCTTGGGAGCTTTCATTTCCGGCTTCTGCGTCTGTATGCTCAACACTGTGGTGAATCCGTTGCTCAATATCCTGGGTGGCGGCGGCACCAAAGGCAATCAGCTGCTTCAGGCCGGCGGTTCGTGCAACTCCCTGTCCGGCACTCTCACTCCTTTGGTGGTGGGTATGCTTATCGGCAATGTAACCAACAAGACATCCCTTACCGATGTAGCCCCGCTCCTATGGATTGCAATGGGTGTGTTCGCTGTTTCATTCCTTGTAATCCTCGCTGTAAGAATCCCTGAACCCAACATTAGCGACAAAAAGGTGAAATACAGCCATTCCCCGTGGAATTTCCGCCACACCGTATTAGGAGTAATCAGCATATTCTTCTATGTCGGTCTTGAGGTGGGAATCCCCGGCGTCCTTATATTTTACCTTTCGGACAGCGCTGTCTCGGGCATTACCGAGAACGCCACAGCCGTAGCCGGCGCTGTAGCGGCCATGTATTGGCTTCTGATGTTGGTGGGCCGCCTTTCATCGTCGGTAATCTCCGGAAAGGTATCCGGCCGCAACCAGCTCATCTTTGCTTCGGCCATTGCCATTATGTTGGTGATACTTGCCATATTCCTTCCCTCCGCCATCCGCGTGAGCATGCCCGCCTATTCCACGGCCGACGGCTTCAGCATGGCTGATGTTCCCGTGTCGGCGCTTATGCTTGTGCTATGCGGCCTATGCACCTCGATTATGTGGGGCAGCATCTTCAACCTCAGCGTAGAGGGCCTCGGCAAATACACCGCACAAGCCTCCGGCATCTTTATGATGATGGTTGTAGGCGGCGGCGTGATGCCCCTGATTCAGAATTATATGGCCGACACGATGGGCTATCTCAACTCTTACTGGCTTGTAGTGGCCATGCTTGCCTTTATCCTCTACTTCGCTTTACTCGGCAGCAAGAATGTGAATACCGACATCCCTACCGAGCTTGAAGACGACAAGGATGTTCCCCTTAACCTCTAAATTTACAAAATACCTGAAATATATTTCTAAAGACCCTAAAATGGATACGACTCTTCAGAATCGCGCAGCCAACAATATGCGTGTGCTGATTGCAGCAATGGTAGAAAAAGCCAAGTCCGGACACCCCGGCGGCGCTATGGGCGGCGCAGACTTCACAAGCCTGCTCTACTCACAGTTCCTCAATTATGACCCGGAAAATCCCACATGGATAGCCCGTGACCGCTTCTTTATGGACCCCGGACATATGTCACCCATGCTTTACAGCGTCCTTACCCTCACCGGTAAGTTCACCCTGGCAGAGCTGCAGCAGTTCCGTCAGTGGGGCAGTGTCACTCCCGGTCATCCCGAATTATGCCCTGAACGAGGCATAGAAAACGGGTCCGGACCTCTGGGACAAGGCCATGTAATGGCTGTGGGTTGCGCCATAGCGGAAAGATTCCTGGCTGCTCAATTCGGTGAAATCGTAGCTCACAAGACTTACGCATTTATTTCCGACGGCGGCATACAGGAAGAGATTTCCCAAGGTGCCGGACGTATCGCCGGTCATCTCGGGCTGCATAACCTGATTATGTTCTACGACTCAAACGAGGTGCAGCTCTCCACGACCGTCAAGGAAGTGACAGACGAGGACACAGCCATGAAATATCGCTCCTGGAACTGGAATGTGCTGGAAGTAAACGGCAGCGACCCCGTCGCCATGGCCAAGGCCCTGACAGAAGCCATAGACGAAAAAGAACGTCCCACCCTGATTATCGGTCACACCACAATGGCAAAGGGGTGTGTGACTGCCGAAGGAGACTCCTGCGAAGGATGGGTCAGCACCCACGGACAACCCCTCAGCAAGGCCGGCGTGGACCTGAACGCGACCATAACCCGTTTGGGTGGCGACCCTGAAAATCCCTGGATGATATGGGACGATGTGGCCGCTCTGTTCGCTGAACGCCGCAAAGAACTCAACGCCTACGCCGCAGAGCGCCATGCCGCAGAGCATGAGTGGGCAGCCGCCAACCCCGAAGCGGCCAAGCGTCTCAGAAATTACATAAATCACACCCTGCCGGAAATAGACTGGAACGCCATAGCCTGCAAGCCCGGTTGCGCGACTCGCGCCGCTTCCGCCACAGTGCTGTCGGTACTGGCCGAACATGTCCACAACATGATTGTATCCAGCGCCGACCTGGCCAATTCCGATAAGACCGACGGCTTCCTTAAGAAAACCCGTGCCCTGAGCCGCACTGACTTCGGCGGCGGCTTCCTGCATGCCGGTGTGGCTGAACTCACCATGGCCACGATAATGAACGGCATAGCGCTGCACGGCGGTACTTATGCCGCCTGCGGTACATTCTTCGTATTCTCGGACTACATGAAACCGGCCATACGTATGTCTGCCCTCATGGAGACCCCGGTGAAATATATCTTCACTCACGACGCCTTCCGTGTAGGCGAGGACGGTCCTACCCACCAGCCCGTGGAACACGAAGCCCAGATTCGTCTTTTAGAAGAGATGCGCAACCTTTCCGGCAAACCGGCGATTCTTGTGTTCCGTCCTGCCGATGCCGCCGAGACCATCCAGTCCTGGCGTCTGGCAATGGAGAACAACGACTGTCCTTCGGTACTGATACTCACCCGTCAGGATGTTCCTGACTTAGGAGGTGACGACCGCAGAATACAAGCCGAACAGACATGCCGTGGCGGATATGTACTCCAGCAGACCAAGGAAGGAAACCCGGACATAGTATTGGTAGCCAACGGAAGCGAGGTGAGCCTGCTATGCGAAACCGCCGAAGCGCTGGCCGCCGAAGGCGTAAATGCCCGTGTTGTCTCCGTTCCCTCTATCGGACTCTTCCTGCGTCAGGACAAAGAATACCGCGACTCCGTAATTCCCGAGGGAGTGAAGATTTTCGGTCTCACCGCCGGTGTGCCTTCCACCCTCTACCCGCTCATGAAAGGGGACTGGAAGGTCTACGGCATGCAGCGTTTCGGAGCCTCAGCTCCTTATAAAGTCCTGGACCAGAAATTCGGTTACACCAAGGAGAATATTTTAACCGAAATTAAACAATTTTTACAATAAGAGCGTTTTATTTGAAAAAAAATTGTAACTTTGCAGGTATCACAGGTGGAAACATCCGGGTTTATAAAATTGTTATAAGCTGATATTGAGCAAAATAACAAAATAGTATTAAGGATAACCATACATCTCACCTTGCAAAACAACAGAATAAAACCATAATATAATATAGAAAAAAATGAAGAAAGCAGCTTTACTTGCACTCGCATGTGCTTCCCTCTTCGGGGCTTCCGATGTCAACGCACAGGAAGTAAGCTACGTTGAGGACTGCAGCCAGGGTCTGCTGGTCAACCCTATGAAGTCAAACTGGTTCATCACGGCTGAAGGTGGTGCCAATGTACTCTTCTCAGACCATGACACTCAGGCAAAATTCCGTGATAGAATAGGTGCGACCGCAAACATCTTCTTCGGTAAGTGGTTCACTCCTATATGGGGATTCCGCGTCGGTGTTACAGGCATGATTCCCAAAGGTGTCACGACAGCTACCGGATACTTCCGCGACCCTCACAGCTCGATTATCAGTGAGGCCAACGGCCACACATATTACACAGAGCGTCTGGCTATTCTGGGTCCCACAGCCGAATTGATGTTCTCCCCTACCAACTGGCTTTGCGGTTACAATCCCAACCGTATCTATAACGGTGTAATCCACGCAGGTATGGGTGGATATTGGACATTCAACCACAGAAGCGGAGACCACAAGTGGCACAACGCCCACAACCGCACGTTAGCCGCCAATTTGGGTTACACCAACAATTTCCGTCTGAACAAGCACATCGATGTCTTCCTGGATGTCAACGCCACCGTAATGGACTACACTACAAATGACGATTTGTACGACGGCAATAAGTCAAACAAAAATATGACAGCCGTGGTAGGCGCACAGGTAGGTATCACATACAACTTCGGTAAATCCGACTGGAATTGTCCTGTCACAGCCGTTTGCCCCACCTGGAAATACACAGATGCCGAAGGCGACGCCCTGGCTGCCCGCCTGGCCAATGCCGAGAACAAGGTCCGCGACCTGCAGCGTCAGCTTGACGACTGCCTGAACCGTCCTGACAAGGACTGCGAGAACGCAGCGGCTTTGGCTACTATCTACTATCCTATCAATATATCCACTCTCTCCAAGCGTGAGGTGACACTGGTACAGTCCATGGCAATGACAATGAAGGCCAACCCCGACAAGAAGTATATCCTGACTGGTTGGGCCGACAACTACACCGGTAACGATAAAATCAATACCCGTCTGCGTCAGGAACGTGTGAACGGTGTCAAGGATTGTCTGGTCAAGGCCGGTGTGCCCGAGAATCAGCTCGAGACACGCATCGACGCCAACAATCTCACGGACTTCGGTCTGAAAGGCGCCCAGTTCGACCGTGCAGTGACAATAATCGAAGCCGACAAGTAAGATTCAGTCGCCAGCGCATACTGACGTATAATATTTTAAACAAGGGGGACGTGTCTGCGAAAAAAGACACGTCCCTTTTGTTTATACACACCGGCCTTGGGAAATTAGGCGGAATGAGATTTTTTTGCTAACTTTGTGTCGTTTTTGCGCTTATGCCGTTCCTCTCGCTCTCTTTATATGACTCAGTCCGGCTGTATGGCTCGGACGGCATAAGCCCGTGTCATTTAATGATTGCTATCCATGGCCAAGAATAACAACGAAGCTGAAAAAAATATTATGGGAGAAGGCCGTAAGGCTTTTACCCCGGACTCTTACCTGGAAGAACATCAGGAGTTTGACAAGTGCCCTACTATCTTTATGGAAAATATGGTGCTTTACCCCGGTATGTCTATTCCTCTGACCCTGACGGATGCGGAGGACATAGAAGTAGCTCAGACAGCGGAGTCCAAAAAGGAAGAAATCTTCTTCGTATGCCTGCGTCCCGAGAGCGATAAATCATCTCGCCAGGAAGAGGATGTCCCCCAAAAACAGGACTCCGGGAACGGGACCGCCGATGTAAACGGCGAAACACCTAAACTTACGGCGGCCCAGAAGCGCAAACAGGTGCAGGACAGCGCATACTCCGTAGGCGTTATGGCCTCTATATTCCGGTCTGTGCATACTGAGCAGGGGCTTGAGATATACCTGCATACCTACAATGCCGGCCGTCTGCAGCGCATCGTATCCCAAAAGAATGGTTTAGTCACTTCGAAAGTCAAGATACTTCCGGAGCTGTTCCCCAAAGACAACGACCTTGAGATGCCGGTGTTGATGCAAGAAATCAACAACACCTACGAGCATATACTCAACACCATCGGGATGGACGAGACCCGGGAAGTGCTGAAATCGTTCAATGAGCTTGACCATCCACTCTCCAAGCTGAACTTCGCCTCGGTCAACTCCCCGTTGGATACGGCAAGCAAACAGGATTTGCTGGAAACACGAGACCTGAAGATGCGAGCCCAGAAACTGGCTATGGCTCTGAATATGTCATCCCAGTTGGTTGACCTCAAAGCGCAGATTGCGCAGAAAACTTCCCAGACCCTCAGCCAACAGCAGAAAGAACACTTCCTGCGTCAGCAAATCAATGCCATGCAGGAGGAACTGGGCGGCGCCTCAATCGAGGACGAGGAGATGGACGAGCTGGATGCCCGGGCCGAAAACAAGAAATGGAGCGCTCAGGTACGCAAACATTTCGACAAAGAGATGCGACGTCTGGAGCGTTTCAACGCCTCAAGTCCCGAATACGGTATTCAATACGGTTATCTGGAAACAATGCTCGACCTGCCTTGGGATGTATATTCCAAGGACAACCTTGACATTGACAAGATCGAGGAGCAATTGGAGAAAGACCATTACGGACTGGAAAAGGTAAAGGAACGCATCGTAGAGCATGTCGCTGTTATGAAGCTGCGTCAGGACATGAAAGCCCCCATAATGTGTCTGTACGGCCCTCCCGGCGTGGGTAAGACTTCGCTGGGCAAAAGCATAGCCGAGGCCCTGGGACGCAAATATGTGCGCGTGGCCCTGGGCGGTGTACACGATGAGGCGGAAATACGCGGCCACCGCCGCACATACGTGGGAGCGATGCCCGGTCGCATTATATCCGGTATTCTCAAGGCAGGCACCGGCAATCCGGTATTTGTGCTGGATGAGATAGACAAGATTGGCAAGGACATGAAAGGGGACCCCTCCACCGCACTGCTGGAAGTGCTGGACCCCGAACAGAACAACAAGTTCCATGACAATTATCTGGATGTGGACTATGACCTCTCGAAGGTGATGTTCATAGCGACAGCCAATAATCTGGACACTATCTCGCGTCCCTTAAGAGACCGCATGGAGATTATTGAAATCTCCGGATACGTAGCCGAAGAGAAAGTGGCTATAGCACAGCGACATCTCATTCCCCGTATTCTTACAGACCATGGCCTGGCGGCAGATGAAGTTACCTTTACGGAAGAAGCCGTACGCCATATCATAGACAATTACACCCGGGAAAGCGGCGTGCGCCTGCTTGAGAAAAGACTTGCCAAGGCCATACGCCGCCTGGCAGTGAAACGGGCCCGTGGCCACGATATGGAAAAGACAGTGACCGTAGAAATGCTGCACGACCTCCTGGGCCCTGAGCTTGTACACCCGGACATCTGGGAGGCCGATATGCCTGCCGGTGTGGCCACCGGTCTTGCCTGGACAGCCGTTGGCGGAGAGATTCTCTTCATCGAGACATCGCTGACTCCGGGTAAAGGTGAGAAACTGACCATCACCGGTCAGTTAGGCGATGTGATGAAGGAGTCGGCCACATTGGCGATGCAGTATCTGAAAGCCCATGCCGACACCCTGAATATAGACCCGGCACTCTTCGATTCTTACCACGTACACCTTCATGTGCCGGAAGGCGCCATTCCCAAAGACGGACCGTCGGCCGGCATAACCATGACCTTGGCGTTAGCCTCAGCCTTCACTCGGCGCAAAATACGTCCGCGCCTGGCTATGACCGGAGAAATAACTCTGCGAGGAAAGGTACTGCCGGTAGGCGGCATAAAGGAAAAGATTCTCGCTGCCAAACGTGCCGGCTGCCAGACGGTGATGCTGTGCAGCGAGAACCGCAAGAATATCGAGGAAATAAAAAAAGAATACATCAGTGGCCTCACCTTCCACTATGTGGATACCATACAGGAAGTAATAGACTTTGCTCTGACCGACGAAACAGACACCGGACTTCCCCCGCTCCGACCCAGAAAGCCCGAAGAGACTCCGAAAACAGTGGAATGATGTGCATTTTTTAGCCCTTAAAACAATTTTTAATATAATTTATAAGACCGGACGACTTTTTTTTGCCGTCCGGTCAAACTTTTTAAGGAATCATTCGTTTTTATATTATATAATTCAAAACAATAATCTCTACAATTATGAGTGCAAAAGAATCTTTTAAGAGACGTCTTCTCGGGCTGCAAGGCAACCTGTTGAATTTCGCATACCAGCTCACGACAAACCGGGAACAGGCTGAGGATTTGCTCCAGGACACTACCCTTAAGGCTCTTGACAATGAGGAAAAATACGTTGACAACGTAAACTTCAAAGGATGGATTTTCACCATCATGCGCAATATCTTCATCAACAATTACCGCCAGACCGTACGCAAGGCCACGGTAATTGACCAGACCGAAGACCTCTATCACCTCAACGTGAGCCAGAACAGCGGTCTCGACTCTCCCGAGGGTACAATCGCCATAAAAGAAATTAACCACGCCATCAACTCGTTCTCCGACGAATACCGTATCCCCTTCTCAATGCACGTAGCCGGATACAAATATCAGGGAATAGCCGAGAAGATGGACCTCCCGTTAGGCACCGTGAAGAGCCGTATTTTCTTCGCTCGCCAGCGCCTCCAGACCATTTTGCGTGACTACCGCTAAAAGTCACACTTTGGCACACCCCGAAAAGAGCAATTAATTTTATATACTATAAAAAGCATATATTATAAAAACACACAAGCCGAACTACGGCACAAGTATGCGCGCCCCGACTTCCAGGTCAACGGACCTGCGGGACGCACTGCGAAAAAAAGAAAAGTCCGTACAGAAACACTCAGTATTGGCTCGCCATTATACAAGACGGACTAATTAGAGATTATTTGGATTAAGAAACCTGCAGGCCGGAGGGCTTGCAGGTTTCTTAATCTTTAACCATAAACAAAACAATAAGTCCTATATAGGACAATGTAGAGTGTTTCAATAGAACTTGGCGAGCTGTTCCGCGAGGATAGTGGCTCGCGTTACTCCTGAAGTGCGCCACTTTAATTCGCCATTCTTGAAAATCATGAGTGTAGGCACTGACGATACATTCATTTTGGACGCAAGCTCACTGTTTTTGTCTATATCGACGGTAATGATGCGAGCCTTACCGGCCACTTTGGCACTCAAATCTTCCAGAATAGGGTGCATAGCCTTGCATGGTCCGCACCATGTCGCGAAGAAGTCGACCAACACAGGGGTATCAGAATTAATTATTTCTTCGAATTTTTCCATAATTGTTACTTAAATTTAATGATTATATTTCATAACAACAGGAAGGATACTATAGTTCATACGTGTTCCTTAAGACTCGGATTTCAAGCCTCAAGCAGACTCATGCCGGCAAGTTCGGCCCGCAGGAAACGTCCTGTGGGGGTGTCCGTATCGGCTATTTCCTCAGGGGTGCCTTCCCCTATTATAGAGCCGCCTCCCTCGCCGCCTTCCGGTCCCATATCTATGATATGGTCAGCAAGTTTGATTACGTCCAGGTTATGCTCTATTATAAGTAGGGTATTGCCTTTGTCGGCAAGATTCGATAGAGTCCGCATCAGAACACGTATGTCCTCAAAATGCAGACCCGTGGTAGGCTCATCAAGCAGGAAGAGCGTGCGGCCGGTAGCTTTCTTAGACAGCTCGGTGGCCAACTTGACCCTCTGGTTCTCGCCACCGGAAAGAGTGGACGAAGGCTGTCCGAGAGTGATGTATCCAAGACCCACATCCTGCAAAGCCTTGAGCTTGCGCAATATAGTAGGTTGAGCGGCAAAGAACTCAGCGGCCTTATCCACCGTCATCTCCAGGACATCGGCTATTGATTTGCCTTTGAAGCGCACCTCCAGGGTCTCACGGTTATACCGTTTGCCGTGGCACTGCTCGCATGGGACAAGGACATCAGGCAGAAAGTTCATCTCAATGGTGCGGTAACCATTGCCTTTGCATACCTCACAACGGCCTCCACTTACGTTAAAGGAGAAACGACCCGGTTTGTATCCGCGTATCTGTGCCTCTGGAAGTGCGACAAATAACTTGCGGATATCAGCGAAAAGGCCGGTATATGTAGCGGGATTGGAGCGCGGAGAACGGCCCAAAGGACTTTGGTCCACACTCACCAGCTTGTCTATATTCTCCAGACCTTTTATTTCCCGATATGGAAGCGGAGGTTGCTGTGAGCGATATAGCTCGCGGGAGAGAATCGGCGTCAGGGTGCCGTTGATGAGCGATGACTTACCGGAACCACTGACACCCGTCACCACATTCAGTTTACCGAGAGGAAGATGGAGGTCCACATTCTTAAGGTTATGGCCGGAGGCACCAAGCAAACGCAAATACTGACCGTTGCCCTTACGGCGCTCTTGAGGCACCGGTATGGAACGACGGCCTGTGAGATACCTGGCTGTAAGGGTGTCGGCGCGAAGCATATCGCGCGGACTGCCCTGGTACATGACTCTGCCTCCCGCTTCTCCAGCACCCGGACCGATATCGACTATATAGTCGGCACGAAGCATTATGTCCTTGTCGTGTTCCACCACAATGACTGTGTTACCTACATCGCGGAGATTACAGAGAGAGTTGATGAGACGTACGTTGTCGCGCTGATGGAGACCGATGGAAGGCTCATCCAGAATGTAAAGGACGTTTACGAGCTGCGACCCAATCTGTGTGGCAAGGTGTATACGCTGGCTCTCGCCGCCGCTGAGAGTAGCTGAAGGACGAGCGAGACTCAGATATCCGAGGCCCACGTCTACCAGAAAGCGCAGACGTGCGGCTATCTCTTTGATTATCTCTTCACCTACAGTCTTGTCCTTTCCTTCAAGTCTGGAGGGGAGAGCCGTCACCCATTCAAGAAGGCTGGAAATATCCATGGCGGCCACATCGGCTATGTTCTTGTCGTCGATAAAGAAATGCAAGGCCTCCCGGTTGAGACGAGCGCCTCCGCACTCCGGACAAGCGACAGTGGAATAGAACTGTCCGCTCCATTTCTTAGCCTTGGCACCCGCCTCATCATCCTGCTGCATCTCGATGTACTTCAGTATACCGGTATAAGGGGCGTTACAGTGGGTGTAGCTCATAGTGGAGTTCTCCAGATGAAGACGGGCATCGGTTCCGGAGAGGATGTCGGAAATACACTCTTCGGGAAGATTGGCTATAGGAGTCCTGACAGTGCAGCCATAGAGCTTGCATATAGCCTCTATCTGCCAGAAAAGCAATGAGTTTTTGTACTTTCCGAGGGGCTCTATGCCACCGGAGTAAATACTCTTCGAGGGGTCGGGAATCAGCTTCTCACGGTCAATGATATTTACCGTGCCGAGACCCTTGCATCGCGGGCAGGCTCCCTGGGGCGAGTTGAATGAGAAGTTGTGGGGCGCAGGCTCGGCGTAAGAGATACCATTCTCCGCGTCCATGAGTAGCTGAGAGAAATACCTGACATCCGCCCCCTCGGCATCGGCCACCATCATCTGCTTGCCGCCCATCTTAAGTGCTTGTTCCACAGATTCCGTGAGGCGACGTATGTCATCGCCGGTGGCACGCATACGGTCTACGACCAATTCTATTGAATGGTTCTGATAACGGCTCAGTTTCATGCCGGAGGTAATCTCACGCAATTCACCATCCACACGTACACGCATAAAACCTTTCTTCTGAAGGCTCTCGAAAAGGTCCTTATAATGACCCTTTCTATTCTTGACCAGTGGCGCGAGTATATAAATCCTTTGGTTATCGTAGAGTTGCGAAATCAGCTCCACTATCCGGGGCACGGAATACTTCACCATAGGAAGGCCTGAAACGTAGCTGCGGGCCTGGCCGACACGAGCATACAGAAGACGCAGGAAGTCGTAAATTTCCGTAACCGTGCCAATTGTGCTTCGAGGGTTGCGGTTGGTAGTCTTCTGCTCGATGCTTATTACCGGACTGAGGCCTGTGATACGGTCCACGTCGGGACGCTCCAGGCTGCCCAGAAGATGACGGGCATAAGCCGAAAAAGTCTCTATATATCGTCGCTGACCCTCGGCGTAGATAGTGTCAAACGCGAGGGAAGACTTGCCGGAGCCGCTGAGACCTGTGACCACGGTAAGTTTTCCATGAGGGATGCTGACATCTATATTCTTAAGATTATGGACCCGGGCGCCTGTGACCTCCACATTCGCCTCGGGCATCATTGAAATGTCATTCATAAGTAAGAGGCTGTTTAAAAACAACTGAAATGGCGGTGGAGTTTACTCTGTGGTTTCGCCGCCGGCAGAGCCGGAGTCGTCACCGCCTGAAGTACCGGAACCGCCCCGATAGTTAATGATGTTGATGTCTCCGCTCAACTTGTAATGCTTACCGTCGGCCCCCTTGGCGTCTATCACATAGAAATAAACGCCCGGCTTTACCAACTTGCCTCTATGCTTGCCGTCCCATCCTTGCAGCGGGTCTGTAAAATGGAACAGTTGCTCTCCGTGCCGATTGAAAATCCAACATTCAAACTCCACGATGCTTCGAAAACTGACCTTCCACTCGTCGTTCACTCCGGGTGTCGCGCCAGGTGAGAACGCGTTGGGGCAGATAAGCTGCGAGTCACCTATGTTGACGGTGTATGTCTCCCCGTAAGCCTCACATTCGCCACTGGAGTTAGAGCCGATGTAACGCACATAAGTAGTGCCCTGTTCGCGGAAAACGTAGTTCAAATCCTGCTCGTTGAAACGGTAAATCAGATTCTCGAAATCAGGGTCTGAAGCCAATTGCCACTCGTGATGGATTACAGCATCGGTACACTCGGCCGTGAATGTGATATCCGCCGGAGCGCTTCCGCCGAGTCCGTCAGTGTCCCCGCCATTGATTATATTGGAACGATAGTCGGGGTCTTCGCTGACGGGTGTCTGTACCGCCGATGTATGGACATCTACGGAGAAAGCGGGAATCACGTCGCTCTCGGCTTCCTGTAACCAGTTCCACTGCTTGAGAAATTTGTCACCGCTGATACGGAACCGGGTATCGGCATAAGCCGGCGGAATGACACGCAGGGTTTCGGAAACCTCTTCAAGGAGGTCCGTTTTCTCCACATTTATGTACTGAGCTGCCTCCTCATCCCACTCCTGAGTGGTGTAAGACAGCTCTATGTCCTGGGAGAGGGTCATCATCCTGCCGTTGATGGTGTAATAATGCAGAGGTGTACCCTCCATTGTCAGATGCAGAGTGGTCATGCCGCACTCCTGAGTGTCTGCGGCACCGATGGCCCGTAGCCAAAGGCGATGGGGAGAATAGTCCGCTACCCAATAGTAATGCCGGTCGGTGCCCTCCTCTATTATATAGCCCATATCACCCTCTACCTGTACAAGCGTCGTCTCCCTGCCGGAGATGGAAACGCCTGTGACCTCTTCGGCATATCCGCCTCCCAAGGTACTGTATTTATACCATTTGACCTGTCGGTCGGAAGTCGCGGTATAGGTGGCGGACACCCCTTTTACGTCGTAGACGACATATATCCTGTCAAGGCCGGTAGACTTGTCCGGGGACTCTTCAAGAACTTTAAGAGAGGAACCTGTGAACGAGAGGCCTGCGGCATGAACCGAGATAGCCACACATAAGAGCAGCGCGGAAAGTAAATATTTCGGGAAGGAGTAATGTCTCATATTGCTGTAATGCTTCTATATAAAACGTCCCCGAATGGGTATTTATTGTGCAGGGTGGAAGACAGTGTCAGCGACTTGCGAGCAGGGACAGGACAGCCTTGTCAAAGTCAGCGTCCGGGAGGTCCCAGGCAAGCGGATAAAGTTTAAAGCCCCGGCGCTCCATCCCCCGGTACCATGTCATCTGACGTTTGGCAAACTGATGGATAGCTATCTCGAGGTCATGCTTCATACGCTCACGGGAGATACGGCCTGTGACGCATTGGGTAACGAATTTGTACTCAAGTCCGTAGTATTCCAAATCCTCAACTGACACACCGTTCTTCAACAAAGAAAGCACCTCCTGCTCCATACCTTGAAGCAGGCGTGAATCAAGACGCTCGGAGATACGCCTACGGCGGGCATCGCGAGGAATGTCAACAAGTATAATCAACGAATCCGGCGGAATAGCCGTCTTACGGTCCACCGTAGCAGCCGCTTCGGGATGCTCCTCGTAATATGTCTGTATTTCAATGCCGCGAATGGCTCGGGCACATGTGTCTACATCGCTGACGTTGTGCAACTGTTTCTTGGCCGCAAGAATTTCAGTAAGCTCTGCAAGAGACTTTCCGGCCAAGGAAAGACGCAACGCCTTATTCTCAGGAACTTCAGGCAGACGCAGACCGGCGAGAACAGCCTCCACATACATGCCGGTTCCTCCGCAGAGGATTACATTCTTGCCTCGGGTCCGGATGTCCGATTCGGCACGGGCATAATCGCGCAGGAACTCATGCAGATTATATTTGTAACCGGGAGGACAGATGTCAATCAGATGAACGGGGACATCGCCGTATTCGTCAAGGTCCTTGCCGGTACCTATATCCATACCCCGATACACCTGGCGTGAGTCGCCGCTTATGATTTCGGCATTCAACATACGTGCCAGGCTTACGGCACGCCGGGTCTTGCCACAGGCGGTAGGTCCGACCACAGCCATAAGAGGCAATGTGCCCCCTGAGAGCGCGGAAGCAATCTCAGGGGGTATATCAAAACTCGCGGATATGGGCAAAGACATCTTTATTCGTAATAAGAGCGGCGGATATGTTTACGCCACCAGCGTTTTAATTTAAAGAAAGATGTGTCCGAATTGAACAGGGAAATGCGTATCCACTTGTCATCCGAGAAGTCAATGTCATCAGCGAAAATCTCGCGTAGCGTAAACGAGGGATGATAATGGTTAAGCCTGATGCGTCGCTTCCCTTTCTCATCATACATCTTGCTGGTCACAGTCACCAGAGCTATACGTGAGATGTCAGCCAGACAGATGCTTGTGAAGCGGTCCGGAGTGTCGTTGTAGATGGACTTCAGTCTATCCGAGCTTATCCAACATCCGTCAGCCGCAAGATGCGGATAATCTTCTTCCTTACCCGGCAAAAAATAGAAATAGCGAAGCACCTTGCGTCCGGCAGAATCCGCCAGGGTACGTCCGTAGAAGAATCGCAGGACACCGTCCTTCACACCTGTCTGTTCCACAATGGTACTTCTGATTTCATGCTCATGGAAACCGCTGACATTCCTCTTGATAATGAACGGAGTGTCAATTATCTCCGAATCGTCACTGATGCGCGTATCGCCCAAACCGGGAGAGGACATATACAGGGAGTCGCCTGCAATTACATAATAACGAATGTATGTACGTGTGCCGAGCGCATTGATGTCCTCAGGAGTAAGCAGCTCATCTCTGTCTTTAAGGTCCAGGTAGAGGTTGTAGTATCTTATCGCAAAGTAAAGGATATCGAAAAGATAAACACTGATGGCCACCATGGAGAAGACAATGCGGTCACGAGGAGTGATACTGGCGTCAGAATACTCCTTTATATAGTAGGCATATATTATGACGGTTATAATAACGTAGACCAGCATTATGTTGCGGAGCAGAAAGGCGCTCTCGTTGCTGTAAATAATGCCCACTCGCCCTCGGTCAAGCGTATTGCCGTTGGTAATCTTGCAGTTCACGCATAGGGAAAGCCTTTTTCTGTGCAGGTACACAAAGACGGTAATAAACAACCCGGTAGGCGCAAGAATCAGACTCTGCAGATACGGAGTGTCAAAGAACACATACTCATTGGGCAAGTCAACTATACCCCAGACGTTTATCACATTGACCGCGACAAGCAGCACAGTGTATGTGGTGACAATTATAAAGAATAGATAAGGGACTATGGAACACGTCTCCCTGCGGTTGTATGAGGAGGAGACCACCTGATAATACAGGAACAATGCTATAGCTGTAGAATCAATAGGAGCTAAGTATGGAGGAAGAACCATAGTCAACACATGGAGCAAAACGAGGCTCAACATGGACACCGCCACGTTGCGCCACATCAGGAATATCTGTTCCGTGTTTACTTTTTGAAATTCTCTTATCATCTTAGGACAACTCTTCTACGAAAATTACGAAGGATAATTAAAATCCGGACTGTGTTTATATAAAGTAAAGAGTATGACAAAGGGGAACCCCATAAGGTTCGTCTTTATATTAATAACACATTAGAAAGAAAAAATATTTCTAAAATGCGATTTTTTTATTTCAGACGGGTCTCAAGGAAGTCAAGCACCTTGCGGTAAAGCTGCACACGCGCGTTACACATACGCAGTGAGTGTTCAAAACCGGTCCATGCCACCATGTCGAAAAGTTTTCCCTCGGCAGTGAGCTTAGAAGTGTATTTCAGAGTGTTATAGAAATGCACGTTGTCATCGCTTGTACCGCTCATTATCAAGAGCTTGGAATTAAGGTTGCCGGTTCGGAGCAGAGCGGAAGCGGTGTCATATCCGGACTCGTTCTGCTGGGGAGTGGTCATATAACGCTCGGTGTAGATAGAATCGTAGTAGCGCCAGTCGGTGACGGGGGCCATGGAGATACCGGCCTTGAAGGGAGTGTTCGGGTCTGTCAGCTCCATAAGAGTCATGTAGCCGCCATAGCTCCAGCCGAAGCAAGCCATACGTGAGGAGTCGATGTACGGAAGTCTGGAGAGGTAGTTGGCGGCGGCGAGCTGGTCCTCGGTCTCACACTTGCCAAGCTGTCTGTACACACAGTCGCTCCAGGCACGAGAACGGAAACCGGTACCGCGTCCGTCCACACATGCCACCACATAGCCCTGGTCAGCGAAATAGTAAAGGCCGTCCAAACCCCAGCGGTTCTTCACCTCCTGGGATTCGGGACCGTTGTACTGATATGTGAGCAACGGGTACTTCTTGGAGGGGTCGAAGTCGGCAGGCTTGATTATGTAGGCATCCATGTCCTGACCGACGGCGTTGGGGATACTGAGGAACTCCTTTTTGGGAGCGGAGGCATAACGCGCAGCATATTCGGCGTTCATCTCCAGGTCTGCAATCTTGCCCTTAAGCGAATGGAGCGTGTACTGTGTGGGTGTAGTGGCGTTGCTGTAAGTGCGGACATAGTACTGGCACCCTTTACTAAAGGCGGCACTCTCCCACCCCTTGCCGGGATTGAGCATCTTCACTCCCTGAGCGGAAACACGTGCCACGTTGCGCTGCGAGGAACCCTCCTGGGTTGTCTGTATGAAGTACTCTTTGACTGCGGGGTTATATCCGTAGTATGCAGTGACATAATAATTGCCGGAAGTAAGCTGACGGGTGAGCTTTCCGTTGTAATCGTAAAGGTAGAGGTGACGGTAGCCTGTGCGGTCAGAGCCAATTACAAAGCGGTCGGCCATATAATCCACCATCTGGTATGCTGAGGGACTAAGCCATGCCTCGGAAGTCTCGTGCATAATCATCTTGGAGACTGTGCTTCCGGGATTCACGGAATAGAGTTTGAGGTCATTCTGGTCGCGGTTGAGAATCATGACCATCAGACGGTCAGGTGTGCCTCCATATTCCATAGAGGGCACGTAGTCCTTTTCGCCAATGGGAAGGTCCATCACCTTGGTGACACGGGAATCCACATTATATGTCTTTACCTGAACACGCGAATTGTTGTCGCCGGCCAAAGGATATTTATATACGTATTCTCCGGGATATTTGGCATACTCCTCCACGGGGTCGCAATATCCGGAATAAATGTCAAAGTGATAGACGGGAACCTGACTCTCGTCGAATGTGATGAAAGAGAGAGAGGAATCATCGGGCGCCCAGCGCATTGTATTGAGAACGCCGAACTCCTCCTCATAGCCCCAGTCGGGTGTGCCGTTGATAATCTTACCTTCCGCGCCGTCCTTGGTAATCTGAAGTTCGGTGTCGTAGTCAAGATTGGAGATAAATATATTGTTGTCGCGCATAAAAGCGACCATACAGCCGTCATGGCTTATTACAGCGCCACGCTGCTTACCTCCTTCGGAGACCCGCTTCATCGTACCGCGGGCTATATCGTATACAAAGTGCTGTGCGCGAAAAGAGTAGCGGTAGATACCCTCGGTGTCGTTCCAAAGAAGAATGTAACGTCCGTTTTCAGAAATTGCATATCCGTCAAATTCACTGATTTTAACGTCTCCCTTGATATTGTCAACGCTGAAAACCGTCTCCACGAACTTGCCGGTCTTGTAACTGTACTTTTCTATACTCTTGCCGTCGGCAGAGACACAAAGATAGCTGACGCCATCGGGCATAGGTTTCATTTCCTTTATGCTCTTCGGAGCATTCTGGTGGATATCGCAATAATCCTCTACTGTGAGATTCTGTGCAACCGCCGTGCCGCAAGCTGCAAGCGCCACACAGAAACAGGCTGCATATCTGGATATATTCTTCATTTGGTTAGAGTTATTAAGGAATGGTATTAGATTAAAAATGAAGCGGCATCCGCCCCGAGAAGAGCAGATGCCGTAAGAGATTTATCAGTAAGCGCGAGCAAAAATCACGCGACGGTGAGAAGGCTTGCCGGTAACCATGCAGACGCCTTCTTCTTCGGGAGCGTCCAAAGGTATGCACCTTATAGTAGCCTTGGTCTCGTTCTTGATGCGTTCCTCTGTCTCGGGGGTTCCATCCCAATGGCAGAGCAAGAAGCCGCCTTCTTCGATTTTCTTCTTGAACTCGTCGTAGGAGTCGACCTTCACGATGTTGGAGTCGCGGTAAGCAAGCGCCTTCTTGTAAATGTTTTCCTGAATATCTTCGAGGAGGTGTTCTATATGTTCCTCTATGCCCTCCAAAGGTAATGTTTCCTTTTCAAGTGTATCGCGTCGCATGAGTTCCACAGTGCCGTTTTCAAGGTCACGGGCACCGATGGCAAGACGCACCGGAACGCCTTTCAGCTCATAGTCTGCAAATTTAAAGCCGGGACGACGGTTGTCCGCATCGTCGTACTTGACACTTACACCGGCCTTCTCAAGATTCTCCACAATAAGTCTGACGCGAGCGGAGATGGCGTCGCGCTGCTCGTCGTTCTTGTAAATAGGAACGATTACGACCTGTATGGGGGCGAGATGCGGAGGCAGGACAAGTCCGTTATCATCTGAGTGAGTCATAATCAAAGCGCCCATGAGGCGAGTGCTGACACCCCAGGAAGTAGCCCATACGTACTCCGGCTGGTTCTCCTTGTTCATGAACGTCACGTCAAAAGCCCTGGCGAAGTTCTGGCCCAGGAAGTGGGAAGTGCCGCTCTGCAGAGCCTTGCCGTCCTGCATCATAGCCTCGATGGTATATGTATCCAAAGCACCGGCAAAACGCTCGTTAGGGCTCTTGACACCGACAACTACAGGAACGGCCATATAACGGCGGGCAAAGTCGGCGTATACGTTAATCATCTGGACGGTGCGCTGGCGGGCCTCCTCGGCCGTAGCGTGGGCGGTATGTCCCTCCTGCCAAAGGAACTCGCTGGTACGCAAAAACATACGTGTACGCATCTCCCAGCGCATGACATTGGCCCACTGGTTGCAGACAATGGGCAGGTCGCGGTAAGAATGAATCCAATTCTTATAAGTACCCCAGATTATGGTCTCGGATGTGGGACGCACTATCAGCTCCTCCTCAAGGCGAGCCTCAGGGTCTACTATCACGCCGTTGCCCTCGGGGTCGTTCTTAAGACGATAATGTGTAACAACAGCACACTCCTTGGCGAAACCCTCCACGTGTTCGGCCTCGCGACAAAGGAAAGATTTGGGAATAAGCAGCGGGAAGTATGCGTTCTGCACTCCGGTCTGCTTGAACATTTTATCAAGGGTCTGCTGCATCTTCTCCCAAATGGCGTAGCCATAAGGCTTTATGACCATGCAGCCGCGCACGGCGCTCTGCTCGGCAAGGTCCGCCTTGACTACGAGTTCATTGTACCACTGAGAGTAGTTTTCAGCTCTTTTAGTAAGATTCTTAAGTTCTTTAGCCATTATTTCAGTCTGTTGTATTAGCTATAGTCAGTGCAAAATTACAAAAAAAATCGTAAAACCGCAAGGATTAATCATTTTGCGCGTAGCAGATTGAGGAGCCTCAGGAATATGAGGAGCCGTCAAAGCAATGTGTGCAAACCTTGCACTTCGGCAATCCGATAGCTTCCACAAGGTCTTCGATGGTGCTGAATTTGAGGGAGTCAAGTCCGAATTTCTCAGCTATGCGGGCCACCATGGCGTTGTATTGGGGTGTACCGGTAGTGGCGTACTTATCAAGGTCCTTGTCGGCGGAACCTTCCAGCTCCTGTATCACACGGCGTGTAATCAGTTCCATGTCGGACTTTGAGGAAGTAAATCCGATAAAGGGACAGCCGTAGATAAGAGGCGGACAAGCTATGCGGATGTGCACCTCCTTGGCACCGTATTCGTACAGCATCTTGACATTGTCGTGCAGCTGGGTGCCTCGTACAATCGAGTCGTCGCAGAAAGCCACCTTGCGGTCCTGGAGCATACTGCGGTTAGGTATCAGCTTCATCTTTGCCACAAGGTCACGGAGTTCCTGACGTCCCGGAGTGAATGAGCGTGGCCATGTGGGGGTATATTTGGCGACTGCCCGGTGATAGGGCACCCCCTTGCCTTCGGCGTATCCGAGTGCCATACCTACTCCGGAGTCCGGGATACCGCATACGCAGTCTATCTCCGTGTCGTCCTTCCGTCCCATCAACATTCCGGAGGCGAAGCGTACGGACTCGACATTGATGCCCTCGTAGGTGGATACGGGGAATCCGTAGTAAACCCATAGGAAAGAGCATATCTGCATCTTGTCGGGATTGCCGGGGTGGAGAGTCTTGACCTCAGTGGGAGTGATAAGGGCAATCTCACCGGGCCGTATGTCGCGCAACACATCGTAACCGAGGTTAGGAAGCGCACAGGTCTCGCTTGTGAGGGCGTAACCCTCATCCTTATGTCCTATGACTATAGGTGTGCGGCCAAGCCTGTCGCGTGCGGCGATAATGCCGTCAGGTGTAAGCAGAAGCATCGAACAGGACCCTTTGAGGCGTTCCTGAACTTTGAGGATACCGTCGGTGATGTCTTTGCCGGAGGTTATGATTGTGGCTATCAGCTCTGTGGGATTAGTCTTGCCGGAGGAAAGTTCGGCGAAGTGAGTGCCGCTTTCAAGCATCTCCCGCTCAAGCGTCTCCATGTTCGCTATCTTGGCTACGGTGACAATCGCGAATTTGCCCACTTTGGAGTTTACCACTATCGGCTGCGAGTCATTGTCCGAGATGATACCGATACCCATGTTTCCTTTGAAGCGGGGAAGCACGCTCTCGAATTTGGAACGGAAGTATGAATTTTCCAGAGAATGTATACTTCTTGCAAACCCTGCCTCAGGGTCGTATGTGGCCATACCGCCACGCTTTGTGCCTAAATGAGAATTATAATCAGTGCCGTAAAAAAGGTCTGTCACACAGTCTTTCTTCAGCACCGTTCCGAAAAAACCACCCATAATTTTTTTGTTTTTGAGAATGCAAAATTAATGAAAAGTTTCGGGTCTGATAGAGGTTTCGGGATTTTTTTCTTAATTTTGCATGTCAGTCACGGGTGTCTGAAGTGCCGGATTAAGGCATATAGCATTAATCCACGGACTCTTAGAGGCTGTTCAATATAGCAAACAACCGCAATGATAGAAGCCAACAACATATCGAAATGGTTTGACGGCGTGCAGATACTGCACGACATTACGGCCACTTTCCTGACAGGTAAGACCAATCTTATCATAGGGCAAAGCGGTTCGGGCAAGACCGTGTTAATGAAATGCCTTATCGGCCTTGTACACCCTGAGCAGGGGGACATAGTCTATGACGGCCGTTCTCTTATGACCATGACCGACGAACAGAAAAAGCAACTGCGCATGGAGATAGGCATGCTGTTCCAGGGTTCGGCGCTTTTTGACAACCGGACGGTATTGGGAAATGTAATGTTCCCACTGACCATGTTCAGCCCCCTGAGCAAGGAAGAACAGCTTGAGAGGGCGCATTTCTGCATCAAGCGTGTAGGACTGGAAAATGCCGATGACAAATACCCGTCGGAGATTTCGGGCGGTATGCAGAAACGTGTGGCAATAGCCCGTGCCATAGCCTTGAATCCGCGCTATCTCTTCTGCGACGAGCCTAACTCCGGACTGGACCCCAAGACCTCGATTCTTATCGACGAACTGCTCTCGGACATCACCCATGAGTACGGCATTACCACAGTCATCAATACCCACGACATGAACTCCGTGCTGGGAATCGGCGAGAATATAGTCTTTATCAACAAGGGGCGTTGCGACTGGATTGGCAATGACAAGAGCATCTTCAAATCCAAGTCGGAAAGCCTCAACCATTTTGTCTTCGCCTCCAAGCTGTTTCAGGAGGTGAAACTTTACCTGGAACGAGATTCGGAAGCAAAGAATTAAGAGGCTGTTTAAAACAGCCTCTTAATCTCAATCTTTTTTGAGTAAGAGGGTAATAAGATGGTTGGCCATCTTATTCTTGACTTGCTGCATCGGCACCTCAGTGCCACCCAACTCCCGACTCAGGGAGGTGACTCCCTTGTCCACGAAGCCGCACGGGTTTATGGCCCGGAAGCCCTCCAGGCGTGTGTTGACGTTGAGGGCCAGTCCGTGCATGGTCACACCGCGTGTCACTTTCACTCCAATCGCACAGATTTTCCTTTCCACAGGTGTACCCACGCCCATCCATACGCCGGTGGCGCCCTCCACACGTGTTCCCTCAAGGCCATATTCAGCCATTGTGCGGATTACCGCCTCTTCCAGACAATCCACATATTTTTTCACTCCAAGATGATGTGCGAAAAGGTCGACTATCGGATAAACGACGAGCTGACCCGGGCCATGGTATGTTATGTCGCCGCCCCTTTCGATGCGAATACATTCGGCGCCGGCAGGGAGGGCGAGCATATTCTCCATGTGACCGTGCTTGCCGAGGGTGTAGACATCGCGATGCTCGGTGAGGTAGATACGCTCCGGCGCACCCGCTATCACCTCTGCCTGCGCCTTATGCTGCAAATCCCAGATGTCCCGGTAGGAAGTGAGTCCGAGGTCAATGATTTCCATAGTCATCTGACGTGCTTTTCGGCGTGGTAGCTGCTGCGTACCATCGGGGCGCTCTCCACGTGGCGGAAGCCCTTGGCACGCCCTACACGGCCATATTCCTCAAATTTCTCCGGCTCCACATATTCCTGCACCGGATAATTGTGGCGTGTAGGCTGAAGGTACTGCCCTATCGTCATCACCTCGACGCCTGCATCGCGCAAGTCATCCATGCAGGCGTAAATCTCCTCTTCGGTCTCGCCCAGACCAAGCATTATGCCGCTCTTGGCGCGCACTCCACGGGAGGCTATATGACGAAGCACATCCAGCGAACAGTCGTAAGTGGCCACGCTACGCACCTCGGGGGTGAGACGGCGCACTGTCTCCATATTATGGCTGATAATATCCGGACCGGCATCTATAATCATATCGAGCAGCTCCTTGCGGCCCTGCATATCCGGTATAAGGACCTCCATGGTAGTGTCAGGACATTCTGCCTTGAGACGGCGTATCAATGCAGCCCAATGGGCGGCGCCGAGGTCAGGGAGGTCGTCGCGGTCCACTGAGGTTATTACTACGTGCTTGAGTCTAAGGTCTTTGACAGAATTGACTATATGGTCTATCTCTGCGGGGTCCAGAGGAAGCGGACGTCCGGTAGTTACGTTGCAGAACTTGCAGTTGCGGGTGCATACAGCGCCGCCAATCATGAATGTCGCGGTGCCGTTGCTCCAACATTCGCCCCTGTTGGGACACATTCCGGAAGCACAGATGGTATGTATATGTTTCTCGTTTAACAGGCCTACGACCTGTTCGGCCTTGAACCCCTTGGGAAGGTGTATTTTAAGCCACTCGGGCTTGTGTCTGAAGTCAGCTTTCATCTGTTTTGGTCAGTGTGTATTGATTTATCAGTCCATACGGGAACGGTAGTCCTCGTAAGTGAACTCGCGCAGGAGACTCAGATTGCCGTCGGCGGCGCAGAAGTATATCGAGGGATGCTGCAGCCCGTTGAACATATTTGTCTTTACAGTTGTGTAGTGGTTCATGTCCTCGAGAGTGAGACGTCGCCCGGGAACGAGGGGTTCCGCAAAACGCCAGAAACCGCAGAAGTCGCCGCTGAGGCACGAATTACCTCCCAGTCGGTATTCAAGGCCGTGGGAAGCATCGTCGGGAAGGGCCTCGGAAACAGCCGGCTTGTATGGCATCTCCAGACAGTCGGGCATGTGGCAGGCAAAGGATGCGTCTATTATGGCCGTACGGACTCCCTGGTTTTCGACTGTGTCCATAACCGAGGTGACGAGGTCACCGGTACGCCAGGTGAAGGCGCTGCCCGGTTCCAGGATTACATGCAGGCCGGGCCAGCGGCGCTTGAATCCTTGCAGCAGGGTTATCAGCCCTTCCACATCGTAGCCTGCCCGGGTCATGAGGTGTCCGCCACCCATGTTCACCCATTTAAGAGCGGGTAGAAAACGGCCGAACTGAGACTCAAAAGCCTCCAGCACTTTGGCAAGGTCGGCAGCCGAACTCTCACAGAGGGCATGAAAATGAAGTCCTTCCACCCCTTCGGGCAGGGAATCTCCAAGCATATCCGCTGTCATGCCGAAGCGAGAGCCGGGAATACAGGGATTGTAAATATCCGTGTCAATGACGGAACACTGCGGATTGACGCGCAGCCCTGCGCTGACACTCCCGTTGTCGCGTATCTGCGGATAGAAGCGTCGGAACTGTGCTATGGTATTGAAAGTGATGTGCGAGCAATGCTTCAAAAAGATAGGGAAAGTGGCATCCGTATAGACCGGGCAATAAGCGTGTACATCGGAATGTAGCTCCTCCACGCCAAGGCGCATCTCGTTGAGCGAGGAAGCGGTACTTCCGCTTATGTACTCACGGATTATCGGGAACGTTTTCCAAAGGGCATTGGCCTTGAATGCCATGATTATGTCTACGTCCGCTCTTTCGGCCACATCGCGGATGAGCGAGAGGTTACGGCGCAACCTGTCCTCATACACTATATAGAAAGGGGTAGGTATGTCTTTTATGTTCTGCATATCAGTCAGCCAAGGTAAACACGGCAATGCGGGCCAGGAGAGTCTTGACACCGAAATTACCGAAGTCAACGGTTATCTTAAGTTCGGGTTCTTCGGTGCGCGAAAGTATTACCCCGCGCCCGTAGCGGTTGTGTATAAGCGCCACACCGGGCTGCAATGCCTCGGGAGGCACGGTATTGCCCACTGAAGGGCCGGAAACGGCGGATGCTTTCTTGAACGAGGAATCCCTGCGGCGCGAATTGGAACGCAGGCGGAAATCCGAAACCATGCCGCCATCGCTGTTTCCTCCAAAACCGGAACTGAACAGGGAGCGGTTGTCAAGTCGCCAGCGGTCTGCCGGACTCTCCTCGTCAATGCCATGGGAGGATACAAGATGGAGATATTGCCTGTCAATGTCACGAAGGAACCGGGAAGGTCGCGTGAGGGCGGTCTGGCCGTTGCGGAAACGGGAGCCGGCGTAGGAAATGGTACAACGGTTTTTCGCACGGGTTATGGCCACATACAGCAGGCGTCGCTCCTCCTCTATCTCGGCGGCGCTTTCACAGGCCATAAGCGACGGGAAAAGGTCTTCCTCTACCCCGACAATATATATATTGGAAAATTCAAGGCCTTTGGCGGCGTGGACTGTCATAAGCGTCACTTTAGGCTCCTCCTCGTCACCCTTGCCGTCCTGGTCAGTGGCGAGGGCCACATCACTTATGAAGTCGGCCATGGACACCTGACTCTCGTCCGCCTCCAGCCGCATATCCACAAATTCTTTGAGACCACCCAACAATTCAGCAAGATTCTGCTGTCGGGAGATGGCCTCCGGGGTATTGTCGTGTTGCAAAGCCACGAGCATACCGGTACGGTTGTATATAAGCTGGGCCAGTTCAAAGGCGTTGGAACCTCGCGCATTGTCATCTATGAATTCCTGGATAAGCCCTGCGAAGGCAGTCAGTTTGGCCTCCGTGCCTCTGTTGATGGCCACATCACATTCGCCAATATGGGTTATTACATGCCAAAGGCTGACACCCTTGTCAATAGCGGCTGCCGTGAGCTTCTTCATCGTCGTCTCGCCTATACCGCGTGCGGGATAATTCACAATCCTGCGCAATGACTCGTCATCGTCCGGATTGAGTGCGAGGCGGAAATAGCAGACGGCATCCTTCACCTCCTTGCGCTGGTAAAAAGAGAGTCCGCCATATATGCGGTAGGGAATGGCGCGTTTGCGCAGGCTCTCCTCCAGTATTCGGCTCTGGGCGTTGGTGCGGTACAGAATGGCGAACTCGTCATAGGTCTCATGGCAGGCCAGACGTGTCTTTTCGATATCCGAGGCCACCAGTACACTTTCTTCAAGGTCTGAAAACGCACGTACCACCTTAAGGGGAGTACCTTTCTCATTCTCGGAATAGACGTGCTTGGGAATCTGCATCCGGTTCTTCTCGATAAGCGAGCCGGCGGCATTGATTATGGTCTGGGTACTCCTATAATTGCGTTCCAGCTTGAAGGTGCGCAGGCCCTTGTACTGACGCTCCAGCCCGAGGATATTGGAGATATTGGCTCCACGGAAGGAATAGATGCTCTGGGCATCGTCTCCCACCACACATATACCCCCGTCTTTCTTGCTGAGCTGACTGATAATCAGATGTTGCGCGAAGTTGGTGTCCTGATACTCGTCTACCAGTATGTAGCGGAAAAACTCCTGATAGTGGCGCAACACATCTGGATTGTCGCGCAGCAGCACATTCATAAAGTACAGGATGTCGTCGAAGTCCATCACCTGTGAGATGCGCAAGCGCTCGGTATACAACTCGAAAATGCGCCCGGTCATGGGACGTTTCACATTCCTGTCACGAGTCATGTTGTCAGGGTCGCGCGCATACATCTCGGCACTTTGGAGGCAGTTCTTGGCCCGCGATATGTCGGAGGCCACAACAGCCGGCTTGTACACTTTCTCATCCAGCCCCAGGTCTTTTATAATACTTTTAATCAGGGCTTTGGAATCGGAAGCGTCATATATTGTAAAGTCGCGGCGGAAACCGAGCAGCTGTGCGTTGCTGCGCAACAGACGCAGAAAGATAGAGTGGAAAGTGCCCATCCACAGACGCGAGGCCACCTTCTCCCCGGCTGCCTTGGCCACACGCTCCTTCATCTCGCGCGCCGCCTTGTTGGTAAAAGTCAGGGCCATTATCCGGTACGGTTCGTAACCTAAGGCAAGCAGATGTACGATTTTATAGGTCAGGACGCGGGTTTTGCCCGAACCGGCTCCGGCAATCACCAGCGAGGGACCATCGGTATACAGCACCGCCTGCCGCTGCTGTTCGTTCAGCTGAAGCAGATAGTCGGGCATATTTTCTATGTCTGGAATTTCAGTCATCTGTCAGTTATCTATAGGCCCGAGCATAGCGCTCCGCCAGTCCGGTATCCGGGGAATGAAATGGTAAACGCCGCCCTCCGGTTCCATGCGGCAACAGTAGTGATTCAGCCCGTTGGTCACTGCCAGGTAAGGTGCGCCGAGAACAATGTTGTAACGTACGGCCTGGTCGAACACCGCCTGAGTCACAGGCACCTGAGGCGCTTTGTACTCCACCACCATAAAGGGGTCTCCGTGGCGGTCGTACACCAGAGTATCGGCACGGCGGTGCAGCCCGTTGAGATTCAGACTCACCTCATTGGCCATAAGCGGCAGCGGGTAATGCAGCTCCGAGGCCAGCCATGCAGTGAAGCGCTGACGCACGTATTCCTCGGGCGTAAGCGCCACGTATCTGGAACGCAGCGGGTCCCATATCTGCGGCTTTCCATCAGCTCCCGGACGGACCTTCAACGGACAATCGGGCAAATTAAGTCTTAGAAATTCCATTTATTCTGCCGACTTATACGAGGGGTCATAAGCAGAGTTCAGAATATGCGCCAGGCGCAAGCCTCCTTTAAGCAACTGCTGCTCCACCACCGGGGTCCAGCGGGCTATGTAGTCGTAGCTCACAGCGGTGCCCTCAGGCGTTCCGGCGTAAACCTCCGTGGCCAGACCGTAGGACTCGCGCCCCCAGTCATTCACGTCACCCTGTAGCAGCAGGTTCTGCAACTCGGGTTTCGCACAATCTATCTGCTCCGCCCACTCGGTATAGCTCCACTTATGGCCGGACTCAAGCAGGCTCGAATCCCAAAGAGAATGTAGATTGGTGTCACGCTCAAAAAATTTGACGGCATGTCTGTTGCCGCCCCGGTCAGAATAACGGTCCATGTGCATGGGCTGGTGCAAGTCGCCAGTCAGATGAATGACCATCTTAAGGGCCAGGTCCTCGTCCGGAGCGCCGGTGCCGAGCTTGGCGCCCTGCTCCATCAGGGCACGCAGAATGTCTCCTTTGGGATTCACGTAGCTTTTCTCGAAAGTCTCATCGGCATCGATATTCTTATAGTGCCAGGTGAGGGAATAGTCATATTCCGGAGTGTGGGAGGCATTGTCAAGCCAATTGGACCAGTAAACCATAGACTTGCCCCGCAGCAGGGAATCCACGGCATGGGCAGTACGGGGAGTCAGATGCCGCTCGGCTATGTGCGCCACAGTATCGTGACCCTTCTGCCCCCAGGCGAACAGGCACAGCGGACACAACAGCAGCGTCCACAGTGTTAATATCTTCGATTGTCTCATACGGTTTTGCGATTTGGACTACAAATTTAACCAAAAAAGCCCAACCGGCAAAATTCCATTGCCTTACGGCAGAAGCGATGGTCAAATATGGCTTACCACTTTCTGTACTATATGAGAAATCCGCCTGAAAAAAGGAATGAATGTCCGAGTATGGAGGTTATATGTGTGGATTTGTCGCCCCTCATGGTCTTTTAAGGACGGTACCCTCCTTCCGGACATTCATTCACAAAAGAATTCCCCGAAACAAAAAACAATCCAAACTAATTACTGTGAAAAAAGTAAAATTCTGCTAACTATAACTATATCTTCCGTAAACTCCTTACCGAGAGCGGAGCGCCGAAAATGTCTCGGCGCACTACCTCGATAAGTTCAGCTTGTTCCAATTCAAAAAGTATTGGAAAAATCCTGAGGACTTCTGCCCCGGAGTGTTTGCGGATATCCTCCACCGGCACTTCGTCGCGGCGGCCGTGTACGTAAGCCGACACCCGCATCATATCCAAAGCCTTATATCTCTGTATTTCCATACCGTGGCGTCAGTTGGCCACGCGCACCGCGCGCACCTTGTGGTTGTCCATTCGTGGAGTCAAAACAGCCGAACCGTTCCATGTGTAAGCATTGGTGTTATCATTCTCGGCGGTAGATGACCAGTAAGTTCCTGTCAATCCCGCAGCGCCGCTGAACTGTCCGCTCGCCGGCAAATACCACTTGATGTCTTCAACAGCAATCGAAGGAATATAAGCCACTTGGCCCATATTTTCTTCTTTCTGTACTGTACACGGATTCTTCTTAAGACATACAAGTGCGGCAAAATCAGTAGACTGTGAAATATCACCGGATTGTTCGGTTATCGTACCCATTCCTGCTAATTGACCCTCAAGCGATTCAAGGTTGACGGCATTGTTTTGGGTAAAATGTTTGGTGTTTTCAAGACCGTCGGTTTCACTGTATACATCAGACAAGGCCTGAACCTCTTTATAATTCAAAGTACATGTATAACCACCTGAGAATATACTTCCTCCCCACTTTATGCCGGAGCCGTCTTTGTAACCTCCTAAAATTCGTACTATGCCGACCCAAATATTAGCCCAACCGTTAATTTTATATGTCACTTTGCGGGACCAGTTAAAACCGTAGGGCTTCTCGCCGTCTTCTTCAATATTTTCCCAGCCTATGCCATTGACCCAATTCGGGCATTTTTGCGTAATGTCCCAGGTGCCGGCAGGTGTCTGAGTACCGTTATTCGGAGCGTTGTATGTCAGCTGAAGCCGCACATTCCGGTCCGAAGCGCCTGCGTTCTCTGTCAAAAAGGCATAGACAAGCACATCGCCCTCGGCGTTGACCGTGATAGAAGTCTTACGTACGAAGTCGCCATTCCCGGTATCTTCCTTAGGCCAATAGCCTTGTCCCTCCGGACCTATAAGGTTCTCGCGGAGCTTGCATACGTTGGGGTCGGCGGAAGTTATCGTGCAGGAACCGCCATTGAGGTTACCTACATGCACCGTAACAGGCATGACTACGTAATGCGCATCGGCCACAGTACTGTTGTTTTCATCAAATTCGAGTTCAAAGTCAGGAGTGATGCTCAGACTATAGGTAGTGGTATAGCCCATCTGCCAATTGTCGGTCAGTTCGGTTTCAAGCAGACGGTCTTTCGTACCGTCGTTAAACACGATTTGCAGTTTGACAGGTTCGAGTGCCGAGGCTTGCGACAAGTCCTGGGGCATCATCATGAAGGTATTCTCCCCGTCGGCTATGCCCTGGCCTTCCGTGCCGTCGGTAACCACGTTGACATCGGCGGAGAAGGCAGTGATGTCCGCCTTGTCTCTCCAGCCTGCCTCCACATTGTTCATGTCAATCTGTCCGGAACCATACACATTGCTGAACGTCACGGACTTGACGGTGCCTTTCTGCATATTGGCGCCGGCTACTATGCGCACTGCCGAGAGCAGATGCCTATACTGAATCGGCACCGCCGCATTGTTGTCACCGGGGATACCTTCGTTCACGGAAAGCATCAGGTCCTGTTGGGCGGCCACATTAGCGGGGACCTCGTAAGAGAGCGTGCGGGAGTCAGCTGTAGCCGGCAGCGTGAGACCTGCGGCATCATACGGCGCATAGTTATAAAAGTCAAACGTAAGCTGTTTCCCAGGCCAGTAATAAATGTTGTCGGACTGGAATAAATCGCCTTGTTTCTTATACTCCTCATTGTTGATGTAGAATTTGTCCACGCCCTCCTGCCGCACGTAGGCGAAACAGCCGAAGGAGTCGATGCCGGCCACTCCGGTTACGGGCAGACCACGGGTGGCCATGGAGCTTTGCTTGCCAACATCGATGCCGGGAGTTGCCGTGGAACGCACGCAGAGGGTGTCACGGCTGCCGACAGCACGCAACACGTAATCAGCAGAAGTCGCGCCCCCGCCGCTTCGGGTGTCGGACATATCGCCCCACTCCGCCGGGTCAACCCGGAAACAAACTCGTTCAGTCGCATCGGCATCCGCATCGCTTAATAAGTCGTCGCTGCATGACGACAATGCCGAGATGCCGCTGAGAGCCATCATGGAATACAGGCCGTACCTGATAAACTTGATTTTCCGCATTTCGTTAAAGTTGCTAATCCACCCCGGTTAGGGGCGGTCTGGTTTGTTGTTTTAATTGGTGGGTATGGGAAATTCCCATTCCCCATACCCTTGATGATAATACTTTTTCTATGTTTTTCTACGAGAGATTAAGGTAATTTAAAGATTTATTATAGTCTCTCCAAAAGGAGTCCATTCAGTTACCTCTGTAACTGTAAATTCAATGGGTTGTGCATCCTCAACCACATTGTCGAAGGTCAGGCTGCAAGTAAAGTTGTAGCTATTGCCACGTTCCATGACTACAGTCGCGGGGATAACGGCAGTCTTGTCATAAGAACCTACCTTTACCGTACCGTTGTACACATCGACTGTGAAAGTCACATTGTAAGCCTTCGCGAAAGGTACCATGTATTGCTGACCGGAAATGAGATTCCCGCCTTTCATGATATCGGTAGCAGCAGTAGTGTAGACGAGCTCCATGCCTGCGTCACCATCTGCAGCGGACCATTTTGCGTTCTCGCCGAGAGTGATTGAGGCATTCTTCACGCCGTCGGTGATTTTCACGTCACTGACCTGGAACTTCACGTTGGCGTTGGTAGCATCGTTGACGAAAGTGAACTGGGTGCGGGCCAGCAGGTGGTTGAATGTGAAGGCCACGGCTTTATTGCCGGATGCCAGACCGGCGATGTTGTTCTGATTCGCATAGAGCAGGTCAAGCTGTTTGCTGTTGTCGTAAGTAAGCGTACCGAACTCGCCTGTGGTTCCGGGCAGAGCGGCAGGAGCTGTGAACTCGGCGGCGCCGAAAGGAGCGATGGCGGCGAACCAGTAGTTATGGCCGGCGGTCCAATACTGTGTGTTGGTGTAACCCCAGGTGCCGTTTTTTGTAACTTGCTCATTGTTGAACACTACACCGGCGACTTCGTCCATATAGCCGTATACGCCGAAGTTCTCAATGTCGGCGGTTGTAATGTCGGCGCGGGTGGAGTTGTTGACGAAAGCATTTGCGAAAGAGATGGCGTTGCCGGCGGGCATCTTCACGTCTTCATCGCTCGCGCAGCTGGCGAACATGAGGGCAGCTGCAGCACATGACATAAAAAGAATTTTCTTCATGATTAATTAAAATTTTGATTATTAATAAATTATTTATTTTACGATTTCTGTGTCAGGAGCATCGTTCCAGTCGTTGACCGCGTTAACCTCGAACTCGATGGGATAGAGCTTGCCAGCCGGGTCAATGTTATCGGCATTGAGCTTGGTCACGAAGTTGTAGCTGTAACCGCGCTGCATGTCGACTTGCGGCATAGTGACGTCGTGGTTGTAGGTAGCCGCCAGGTTACCGCCCTGCCACAATTCAACCGTGAAGGTAAGGTTGTAAGCATGGTCGGCGGGAATGAGGTAGTTGGTGCCGGTCACACCCTTATCGGTAATGGCGATGTTGCCGCCGAAATCGGAGAAGCCGAGTGCCAGAGTAGGCTTGGATACACTCCACAGGGGGTTGGCCTTAGTCATGTCTATGGAACCTTCCTCGTAAGCATCGTTGATTCTTACGTTCTTAACCACAATGGTGGTGTTGACATTCTTCATGTCGTTCTGGAACGTGAACATCACGCGAGACAACATGTGGTCAAACGTCATGCCCACTTTCTTCATAGTAGAGGGAGTCTCGCAAGTCACCTTGCCGCTCCATGCGTAAATGAGGTCCTGCTCGCCGTTGGCCTCGCGGTTGTTGAAGGCCAGCACGCCGCCGCCATTGTACTCGGCGGCCTCGGCAACGGCAGGAGTGAATGTCCAGTGTGCGCCGGTGGCGGGGGCCACGCCGCTGAACCAATAGCTCTTAGAGGCGGTCCAGTACTGGAGGTTGTTGTAAGTCCACACTCCGGCGGTCTTGCTCACTGTTTCGCCGTCAAACACGACACCGGCCGGTGAACCCATGAAGCCCCATACCTTGAAGTCCTCGAGGTTGGTGTTGTTCAGGTCAGTGGCACGTGTGGCGTTGTCCACGAACAGGTCGCCGAACTCAATCACGCCGGCGGCAGGTGATTTCACGTCTTCATCGCTGGAGCAGGAGGTGGCGCTCAATGCCAGAGCAGCAGCTCCCAGAAACAATAACTTCTTCATAAACATTTGATTAATATTGGTTTATAATTAATAATCAACTTACATCAGAGGGTAATGGGGACATCCTCGTACTCACCCCATCCGTCTACGTCCACATCAAAACCGGACGAACCTCCCTGGCCTTCGGCATCTGTGATTTCCAGCCCGCGTATCACTATCACGCCGCCCTGCGGCTGGTTCTTAATCTGGTCGGTGATGTCGAAGTCGAATGTCTTGATTTTGCCGTTGCGCAGACGCACCTCCAAGTTAAGGCCGTATGTCGCCGGGGCATTGTTGCCGTAGTGTCTGTTGTCGAAAGCCGGGGCGCCGAAGGAGCGCACAAAAGCCTGTGTGCCGAAGTCGGTCAGGTCCGCGTCGAACATTATGGTGGAACGTTCATCGGTTGTGACACCGGTATATATGTTCACGCCGTAGGCCATGCCGGCCATGGCTCCGCGCGCGAGCGCCACGTACTTCAGTCCGCTCTTGAACTCGAAGCGTATATAATAGGTGAATACGAGCGGGGTCATGCTGACCTTGAGCGGCACGGGGGCGAGCGTCTTCTCCGGGCTATAGCCCAGAATCGAGGAGCCATACAGCATGTCAGGCGCCGACACGGTCTGCTCGCGGGCTATGGCCAGGAACGGGCTGCCGGCGTAGGTGGGGCGCATGCGCGTGCGCGTCGTAGCCGTGGCCGTGGCTATGGAGTTCATGTTGTCGAAGACGATGTACTCCGTGTCGTTGTTATAGAACAGTATGTCGTTGCTGCCGGCGGCCAGCGGAAAGTATCCATATTGGTGATTCGGTTGTTGCCGTCACCATTGTAGACTACCGCACGCAATCCCTTGGGAAAACCGGGGACGAGCGACTCGTAAGTGAAATTGAAGTCCAACGGCCACTGGTGTTCCCAGTTGGTCTGTCCCGGTTGGCCGTACTCCCACACACGTGTGTAGGCAGCCTGTATCTCAGCCTGGTAGCGCAGGGCATGCTGGTCGTGGTCAAAGCACAGGTCCTTATGGTCGCAGGAAGTAAAAAGCGCCAGGACGGCCATACCCGCAGTTATGGTAGAAAGCGTCTTATTCATTGTCTGCTCCTTTCTCTTTCTTTGTATTCACGTTTCCGTTACCCAACAGCCACACCAGCGAAATCTCAGCCTTGGTGGGGCCGAACCAGTGGCGGCGCTTAGTGGCCTGCCATACGTAATGGTCATCTATCACCCTATAGTCCAGGCAAGTGCCGCCCAGATAACCCACGCCGAGCGTGAAGTCGATGTTGAAGTGACGTGCTATGGGAAGTGAGAAGCCGTACTCCACGCCGGCGCCCCAGGAGGCGCGCTCCCAGATGTTACCGCCGGGCTTGCCCGCCATGTAACCCTTGTCGCCGAACTCGAAGTCGTAAGTCAGCATCTGGGCGTAAACGCCGAGGTGGTGACCGGTGAGCGGTTTTTCATGGGCCATTGAGCCGAACCACCAGCGCGCGTTGATGTCGCCGCCGTAGAGCCTCCAATAGCGGTGGCGCGAATCTTTGCTCCACCACGCATACTGCCAATTTCCTCCTACGGATATGTTTCGACCCAGGTAAAAATCCACACCGAGGTTGGGAACCAGGGCAGCGTCGTAAAGCATATCGGTACGGATATCCATGTAGAAGCAGCGATGCTCCGGCTCTTCATAGACTACGATTTCCGGTTCGGGTTCAGGCTCCGGTTCGGGCACCGCAGTGTCTACCGGAATATCGATGTATTCCTCGCGGAACGCCGGAAGCTGCTCGAATGTCACCACTACGGCCGAAGCATTGCGCATCTGCGGGAAATATCCCGCCAGGAGCTCTTTCCATACACGGCCGCCGTCAATCTGCTTCAACGCCTTGATTACCTGGGCTGAGGTCTCGAATCCGGCGCTTGACACATAGTTCTCGTCAATGGCAGCGACCGCCTTATCTCGCCAAGGAGCATCACATTGCTCTATCATGCCGCGAAGCAGCCCCCACTGGATATATTCGTCTTGGAGGGTGAAGACGCTGTCCGGCACCATGGCACGCTCTATGATGACATCCCTCAGGGCATCACGACGCTTCATCGCCAAGCGCCTGTTGAAGTCCGCATTGCCCTCGGGCGACGCGGTACCATACACGGTAATGTCGTTGATTTTCATCTTCGGATTGTCCATTACCGACCGCAAAAACGATGTCAGCTTGTAGATGCTGCGCCCGTTTGCCCCCCAGGTCAAATCAAGGCGGGAACTACCCACCGGGAAATCAACAGTAAACTCCCTGGCACTCTCCTGCGCGGCAGCGTTGAACGCGCCTAAGAGAAGCAAAGCAGAGGCTATTCCTGTTTTTGTTATTCCTTTCATATAGTGTTAATTAAAATTCTGCGACCTTTGAGATTCAGACACCAAAGCCTATGCAATACATTTGATACAGGTTCTGTCATATAGTATCGCGGCACAAAATTACACAAAAATTAACTATTTACCCCCCTGAATGTTAATATTTATTAATGTTTATTAACAAAGCGATAATGCTTTGACCTCCAGAGGTTTATAAGTAGAGAATTGTCCCCTCGGGATTATGCGCAAGTTCCAAGCGAATTTTGTCCGGATAATCGCAATAAGGAAGGGTCTCGCCGAGAATCAAGCCCCGCGAAAAAATCACAATTAATTAGTATTGCCACTATAAAGGCGGTTTTGTAACTTTGCAATATGAAAAGGGATATCGACAAGCGTAAAGGAGTAGCGCTACTTGCAGCCTTGGGTATAGGTGTGTCCGCTGTCAGGGCGGACCTGCCGGAAGCTGTGCGGGACTCCATTGTCCTGCAAGAAGTTACGGTCACCGCCATCAAACAATCGCCATTGACGCAGGAGGCCACGGCTTCCTCCACGATTGGCGAAAAACAGGTGGAGCGATTGGATATCCTCTCCGTGAGAGACGCCGCCGACATAATCCCGAACTTCTATGTGCCCGACTATGGTTCCCGCATGACATCCTCAATTTATGTGAGGGGACTGGGGGCGCGCATAGACCAACCCGCTATCGGTCTCAATGTGGACAATGTGCCGATACTGAACAAAGATGCTTTTGACTTCGACATAGACGACATAGTGAGCATCGAGATGCTGAGGGGGCCGCAGTCTACCCTTTACGGGCGCAACACCATGGCCGGGTTAATCAACGTCACTACCCTGTCGCCGCTGCGCTGGCAAGGAGTCAGAGCCGAGGCATCATACGGCTCGGGCAACACCTGGCACGCATCCGCGGGAGTGTTCCACCGCTTCGCCAGACCTGTGGGCCTCTCCCTTTCCGTGGGTGCCGGCGGTACCGACGGCTTTTTCACCAACACCCACACAGGGCGCAAATGTGACGACGGCCATGACTATTCGGCCCGTCTGAAGGCCGAGTGGCGACCCTCTTCCTCGCTATATATTCTCAATACTTTCTCCGCTTCCCGCGTAAGTCAGGGAGGATACCCTTACGAATATATCCCTACCGGGCAAATAGCGTATGCCGACACTTGCTCCTACAAGCGCACCTTCCTCTCCGACGGACTGACAGTGAAATGGGACACCCGCCATTTCTCGCTGTCTTCCATAACCTCCTGGCAGTATCTTGACGACAAGATGCGGCTGGACCAGGATTTCCTCCCGGATGACTATTTCACCCTTTTACAATCCCGCCGTGAGAACACCGTCACCCAGGACTTCGTGTTGCGCGGCAACGACAACGGCGGTGTCTACGACTGGCTCGCCGGCTTCTTCGGCTTCTGGAAAGGAATGGATATGGACGCCCCTGTGACGTTCATGGACTACGGAATAGAGCAACTGATAGAAAACCACCGCAACGAAGCCAACCCGGATTACCCTATCAGGTGGAACGACCGCAAATTCCCCCTCGATTCCGACTTCAAATACCCCACGATGGGTATAGCGTTCTACCACCGCAGCGAAGTGCGCCTCGGCCCCTGGACCCTGACAGCCGGACTGCGGCTGGACTGGGAACATGCGGGGCTGGACTACCGGAGCCACTGCGACACATCTTACGAACTGCTGATGCGCGACTCAGACGGCTCTCTATCCCGTCTGCGCGACGTGCCGGTCAAAATCGACGAGTCCGGACACATCTCCCGCTCGTTCCTGGAACTGCTTCCCAAGGTGAGCGCTCTCTACGACTTCTCGCCGGAGGGATATACGGCCAATGCCTACGCTTCCGTAGCCAAGGGTTACAAGGCGGGGGGCTTCAACACCCAAATGTTCAGCGATGTGCTACAGCAACGTCTGATGCAGCTGTTGGGCATAGGTATGACTTACGATGTGACGGAAATAGTGAGCTACAAGCCGGAGAAGAGCTGGAACTACGAGATAGGCGCGCGAATAGCGGCCCACGACGGATTATGGAGCGCCGAGGCCGCTCTCTTCTACATAAACTGCACCGACCAACAGCTTACGGTCTTCCCCGAGGGACTCACCACCGGCCGGATAATGACCAATGCCGGCAAAACGCACTCCTGGGGAGCCGAACTATCGGGACATCTGAAACCGCTCTCGCCCCTGGACATCACACTCTCATACGGATTCACTCACGCCAAGTTCCACAAGTTCGACAACGGCAAGGAATCCTTTGCCGGCAATTATGTGCCGTATACCCCCATGCACACCCTTTTTGCCTCGGCAGCCTATACATTCTCCCTTCCTTTCTCATTCTGCCACAGCGTATGCGTGGAAGCGAATTTCAAAGGAGTCGGACGTATATGGTGGGACGAGGCCAATACACTTTCACAGCCATTCTATGGGCTGTTAGGCGCCTCCGTCACTTTTGCTCACCCGCGCTGGAGCCTCCAGTTCTGGGGCCGCAACATCACCGACACGCGCTATTCCACCTTCTACTTCATGAGCATATCGCATCAGTTCTTGCAGCGCGGCCTCCCGGACACCTGGGGCGTCACGTTGCGTGTATCCGTCTAATAATCATTTAAATACACATACACTTATGAAAAATTACATTTTACCCGTAGCAGCCCTCGGCCTCTTGTTCGCCACCTCGGCCTGTGACGACGACAACGACCTGAAAAAGGACCCCGACCAGCCCCAAGGCACATATCAGCTGAAAGGAGAGATACCTACCTGCATAATTCCTGAAGACGAGTCCATGCCCGTAGTGTTCAGCAAGACTCCAGTCTACACCATGACCCGCTATGACATAAACAATCTCTGGACCGTGAATGTGACAAAAATCTCCCTGCAGGGATTCGGTGACTTCGAAATGCGCACTCCCGAGATGATGGCCACCAGCGGCTACAACCGCTATCTCACCTATAACAGTCCCTTTACATCCGTCAACGGCGATGTTATAAATGGCTTCGAGGCCTGCATCCTATCGGACTATTGGTACTATACCGGCGAAAATACCATCCACACCACACCTCTGAGTTTACTGCAATACATATACTTCAATGTGCCCGGCAAATTCAGCGTACACGCCTTCCCCACAAGGGTCTACTACGGAGGCACTACCGTCAGCTCCTATAAGACAGCGCAGGGACAGGACAAGAATTTCAAATCCGAAACTCCCGTCTTCGGTGTGGAGATGAACCTTGATTCCCGCACCGCTACCGTGAAGATTTACAACGCCAAGTTTGCCGACGAGATGCCTGCCATATCCCTGATGACCCTCTCCGGCCTAACAGTGGAGGGAGACCATGACCACGGTTATGAAATCAAGGGTACAGACATAATTCCTGTCGTGGGCATGGGCGACGGCGCCGTTCCATACCCCAATTTCAAATTCAACTCATTTGAACTGCATCCCTCGGAAGACCTCTTCACCGACGTGGAGTGTGACTTTAACGTCGCCGGTCGCTTTAACGGCGCATTCGAGGGCTCTTGTGCCAGATAATAGGCTGCTAAAAATAATTCCGGGAAGCCGTTCTAACAGATTCTGACGGCTTTCCGGAATACTTTATCTCATTTTATTTGTCGTTGCCGAATATTTTCGCTACTTTTGTAATCAATAATCAATAACCTTTTTCGCATAGTTTAAACTGCGGAATTTATATCCATGTAATATGAAGAATCTATTTATCCCCCTGCTGGCCTGTATGGCCCTGGGCTGCCCTGCTCTTCGTGCCGATTACCGTATTATCAACGTCGACACCGGTGTCGTCATTGATGTCGAAGACTCTTCTCAAGATATTGTCGACGAGAACGGCAATGTGAACTGTGTCAATTGCCCCGGTTGTAAGAATTGTCGCAATTGCAGAGACTGCACAGACTGCACCAATTGCAATAACTGCAATGGATGCTCGAACTGTAAAAACTGTGATAATTGCGTGGACTGCTCAAATTGCGATAATTGCGATAACTGCGTCAATTGCAAAGAGAGCAGAAACTGCGACAACTGCGCCGGAGACACCAGATGCAACAATAATGGAAATTGCGCGAATTGCACGGAATGTTCCAACTGCGATTACTCGGCAAACTGTACAAAATGTGAGAACTGCACATATTGCGCAGACTGCAAGAAATGTAAGAACTGCGAGAAGTGCGAGAAGTGCGACAACTGCAACAACTGCGACGATTGTAAAAACTGCACCGGCGCATCCAACCGGTCCAACGTTAAAATAAAGTCCAATAAAAATAACAAGAGCAATTGTAACTGTAATTACAATTGCGACAAATCAAAGACTAAATGCAAAGTAATCCGCAAATGACTTCAAGCAATCCATAGATATTATTACGGGGATGTCGGCAAGCCGACATCCCCGTAATAATATTATTGCTGTCCGATAAAACTTTTTGAAGCGAGATAAAATTAGGACTGATTCCATT
>ERZ860264.362-NODE-362-length-42335-cov-5.713742_pt1 | contig 42335 bp, 47 predicted proteins | sample MGYA00509980_ERZ860264 | MGnify/ENA primary metagenome ERZ860264 (study PRJEB30046, sample SAMN00715212) | human gut metagenome | study: EMG produced TPA metagenomics assembly of the A metagenome-wide association study of gut microbiota in type 2... | reverse complement strand
AATTCAGGAAATTATTTCTCCATAATCTCGTTCATACGATTCGCTGAATAGTTACTTTTCCACCCTTAAATGTTAATGATTATTAAATCATTTGCCTTTTTTTTGCAATTCATCGTCAAATAGATTATATTCGCGAACACAATTCAGGAAATGAATTTTATTAATCAAAACAGTCAACGCCATGAAGATTAAATCCCTATCCATTTTAATATTCTCGCCGGTTTTCTCGCTCAGTGGATGTGCCAAAGACGATATCATGTTGTAAAATACAACTGACACTGACAATATCAGACAAGCAACATTTTAGTGAAATTCAATATTACTTACAATCAATACTTTATATATTATGAGAAAGAAGATAACTGAAATTAATCCGGTAAGCGTGAAAAGGCTTTCATATATGTTTGTGGCCGCTGCGGCTCTCATATCTTTCTGCTCGTGTTCTTCCGATGACAAGGATGAGCCTGAACCGGAACCCGGAGCCGCCATAACCGATGTCTACCAAAAGGACAAAGAGGCCGGCTCAATCTCTCAAAAGGAATTTGAGGAGAAAGTGCTTAACAAGGTCTGGCGTCCGGACTCCAAGAAAGGAATCGATAAATGGATAGACATCGATGATAATGAATATGATTATAAAGATTACGCTTCTACCGGAGGATGGCCTCGTTCATACTTCTTTGGAAAGGATAAAGTAACAGGGTTTCTGATGAATCCCGCAACCTCGCCAAGCAAGATGAGAATAGAGTATGACTACAAATATGACCCATCTACAGGTATGGTTTATAGCGACCTTGGTAATATATTTGACCATTCAGCCAATAAGTATGTCTTGTTCTACATAGAATCTGTGAGCGACAATGAAATGGTCATCCATGACGAATATATAAATCATCCGTTATTTCAAGGCATAGACCCCGGAGAGGGAGGGTATATGCTACATTCCCGTGTAGCGTTTAAAGCCGTTACAGGGACGGAAGCTCAAAAAGACTGGTGGGATACATATACGCCTATAAAGAAATGACGATATAATCCAAGAGGTGTGTCAGAATGGCCAATTTGCGGCGTTGCTTTCGACCATTCTGACACACCTTAAGGGGCTGTGTTGCGAAACTCAGAATTTGTGATGATAAGAGTATTAATTGCGGGTTTAACGTGCCTTCGGCACGTTAAACCCGCAATTAATAGAGACACATACACTTACAGGTTAACATACCTAAGGCATGTCCCCTACATTGGAACGCAAAATCAGTTTTTTAGGGACAGTGGAATCAACAGGCCTCGGCGCGGGTTGGCTTATTTCTCGTCGGCGGTGAAGGGGACGAAGTCGTCTTCGGGCGGGAGAAGGAAGACGGCGCGTATGGCCTGGCGCATCTCGGCGGCGTAGCGGTCGTGGTTTTTCAGGGTCCATAGCACTCCGCTTATGTAGGCGTCCTTGTTCTTGTAGCCGAGCAGACCCGCCACCTGTGAATCCGGGAGCATCGGCTTGTGGTTGAACACTTTGAGTACGGCGGAGTAATCACGCTCCTTCACTATGCGGCGGAACTCGCGCATCAATGCGTCGTAATGTCTGCGCACATCTATGATGTCAGGCAGAGAGCGAAGATGATTTTCCAGCTCATCGACCGTGCGCACCCGCGCGTCGCCTCTGCACTCCAGCATCCGTTTCATGCGGTGGCGCACATGCAGCAACACCTGCTCGCGGAAATGGGACTCGAACATTTTCATGACCGAGTTCCTGACCTTGGCCACCACACGCTCCGGGTTGCGGCCGCGTTTACGCGCCATAATGTCCATCACACTCTCAAGCATGAATATGTTTTCCACCTCGGCTACCTCAGGCACCATTATGTTCTTGCGGCGCAGGTATGCCACCTCCTCGTCGTTGCGTCTGTCGCGGTCCACTATCCCGTAGCTGTCCAGATGATGAATCTGCTGTATGTCGCTGAAAGAGCGCGTGGCTTCAATCACCTTGTTGCATGAACCCAACGAGCGCACACTGTGGTACGGGAATACCAGCGGATACAGCTTGGCGTCGATGCTGTGCTTGCCGTCCCCCTCTATGAAGAGTACCGGGCGGCGTATGCCGAGCAGGCAGGTGGTGAGGTCATCGGGCATGGCGCCGGGCGGAAGCACCTCGTAATCCCAGGCATGGGCCGCCGTGTCCTGGCTACGCACCCAGATAGAGACATTCTCCGTACGGGAGTTCATGAAATCCACGTCGGACGTGTTGTACACAAACGCGCAGTCGGGGCGCAGCCCCTCTACGGCGTTCCAGACCACATGTAGCATGGCGGGATGCAGGAACAGACCGGGATTATCCACAAAGACGACGCCGTTCTCGGGTGCATAAAGAGCCGCCGCTATGTAATACAGCACCGTCTTCTCGGAAGACGAGAGCTTGGAGGTGGAGATAAGGTCCGACCCTCCGGGGGTGGAGAACCGCAGGGTACCCTGCTCGCGCATGACCGTATTGTCCGGGAATATGTCCTGCCATATACGCACCAGGGAGTCAAGTTTGGTGGGCTCCAGACGCATCCGCTTTCCCTCGAGCAGGCTCTGCCCCTTGACAGTGAGCAAATAGTGGAACTCGTCCTGGAAGAGCATGATGGCCAGACGGTCCAGGTCTGTGGCGGGACGTGTGTCGGCGGTGAACATAGGGCGGGAGCGGAAAAGACTCTCCACGCTCCCTGAAGGCTCACAGCTCAACGAGCCGAGGGCCGATATGGAAAAGGCGCGGGAGCCGAAACTCTCCATCAGGGCACGCATGAACCGAGACTTGCCCGCACCGGCCCCTCCCACAATGGTTATCTGTCTGTTGGACGGAAACGCTTCCGGTTCCTTACCGTCCACTCGCGGCGGCAATTTCACTTCGTACTCGTTCATGGCATAAAAAATTAAGAGTCTGTGTACTGTTTTATCTGTATTTCAACAGAACTTGACGCCGTAAAGTTAACAAAAATTTTCCGACAAGTCCCTCTCCCTATTCAGAAAAAAGCAAACCATTTTTCCGAGAGAGGGATTCTCGGTTTTTTTTGCTAAATTTGCCTTCCGAAATCTCAAAACCAGTATAGCTTATGTTCTCAGGAATAGTAGAAGAGGCGGCCCGTGTGGTCCGCATAGTCAACGAAGAAGGTAATGTACACCTCACATTGAAGTGTTCATTCACCGACGAGCTGAAAATAGACCAAAGCGTGGCCCACAACGGCGTGTGCCTGACCGTAGTGGCACTCCCCGGCGACGGGACATACACAGTCACGGCCATCGCCGAAACGCTGCGCCGCTCCAACCTCGGCGACCTCAGGGAGGGAAGCCTCGTCAACCTGGAGCGTTCCATGCTCATGAACGGACGTCTGGACGGCCATATCGTCCAGGGCCACGTGGACGCCACCGCCGTGTGTACGTCCGTAGAGGACGAGGACGGCAGCTGGCGTTACACATTCCGATACGCCTTCTCTCCGGAAATGGCCCGCAGAGGATATGTATGCGTAGACAAAGGCTCCGTCACCGTCAACGGTGTGAGCCTGACCGTGTGCGAGCCCGAAGCCGACACATTCAGCGTCTGCATCATCCCCTTCACCCACGAACACACCAACTTCAAGGAGATAGTTCCGGGCACCAAAGTGAACATAGAGTTCGACATAATCGGCAAGTACATAGCCCGCATCAGCGCCCTGTCCTGAGCGGAACAGGAGGAAACAATCAAAAGTTTACGGGTCCTCGCTAAGCGCGGACCCGTAAACTTTTGATTCAATGAATTATTCAGCGGCGGAAGGGGACGGCACGGATTACACGCACCGGCACGGGAATACCGTTGATGCGGCCAGGATTCCATTTGGGCATTTTGGAGAAAATGCGTACAGCCTCCTCATTCAGGGAACTCTCGACCCCCTTGAACACCTGTATGTCGCTCACGGCGCCGTTGCTGTTGACAATAAACGAACACATCACCTTGCCCTGGATTCCCGCCCTGTAAGCGGCCTCGGGATAACGGCGGTTCTTGTTTATGAAACGGAGCAACTTGTCATCACCGCCAGGGAAAGAAGGCTTTTCCCACACATAGTCGTATTCGTATACCTCACGGTATTCCACATGTCCCGCCGATGAATTGACGGAGACACGTACGCGGCAGGTCTGTGCCTTGGCGGACTGTACGACCGCCGCCAGGGCGACAAGCCCTGTCAGAAGCAGTGTGCGTCTTATGTATGGTATCAGTGATGACATTCAAAAATAGCGGAGCTCGAGTGTATGCCCCTTCTGCTTTTACGGTGCAAATATAATGCTGTCCGGGGGATTGTGCAAACTAATTAACTTTCGTTAAACAATCTTTCCGGATATGTTAACCGACAAAGGCTTATTTTTTACAATTCCGGCAGGATTATCCACAATTTAAAAGGCCGGCAGGCGTTATAAGGATGTATGAGATTCGCTTCAATCGCGGCCACGGCCTTGCTCACCCTCGGTGCGACGACGGCACGCGCCCAACAGTCCACATACAGTTGCCTGGAAGTGCCCTACTCTTCCCATGCCTTCGCGCTGGGCGGATATGGCGCCGGCATAGCCGTGATAGATGACGACGTGACCCTTGCCGGAGAAAACCCAGGGCTGCTCGGCAACGAGGTGGAGACTCAGGTGGCGGTGAACTATATGCACTATCTGGGGGACAGCAACTTCACCGGCGTCCACTTCGGCATGGGCTACGGCGCCCACAGCGCCTGGGCCTGCGGCATCCAGTATCTGGGCTACGGCTCTGTGACCGGCACCCTGCCGGACGGTACCATAACCGGGGACTTCGCCATGCACGACATCATGCTCAACGGAGTCTACGCCTACGACATCACTGAAAGGCTACGCGGCGGATTGAACGTAAAGATGGTCATCTCCAGCTACGAACACTACTCGGCCCTGGCCATGGCCGCCGATGTCGGTATAAATTATTACGACCCGGACCGGGATATGTCTCTCTCCGCCGTACTCAAGAATATGGGCGGACAAATCAAGCGATTCGACCACGATTACGTGCGTGTACCCTTCGACATACAACTCGGATGGATGCAGCGTATAGGAGAATCTCCATTCCAGATAATGGCCTCCGCCCATGACCTGACGAAGTGGAAGATGCCTTACTACAAGCACTCCTCGGACGGCACCATGGAGAGCGAATACAAGGACTCCTTTGCGGACAATCTGCTGCGCCACCTGACATTCGGACTGCAATACGCCCCCTCGGACAAGCTGTACATAGCCCTCGGATACAACCACAAAATGCGTACCGATATGAGTACCTACAGACGCAACTTCCTGAGCGGCTTCTCCGCCGGTTTCGGCTTTCGCGTCAAAGACTTCACTTTCGATGTCAGCTACGCCCAGCCTCACAAGGGCGGCTCCTCGATAATGTTCAATCTGGCCTGCGACCTACAGGAATTACTCAGACTTTGAAAAGAATGAAAAAGATAATTGTAGCGATAGACGGTTACTCCTCCTCCGGCAAAAGCACCATGGCCAAACAGCTTGCCGCCGAGGTGGGTTACAAGTATATAGACAGCGGCGCCATGTACCGCGCCGTGACACTTTACGCCATGCGCCACGGCATTGTGGCTCCGGACGGCGGCCTTGACGCCGCCTCCCTGGAGAAAGCCCTGCCGGACATCCGCATAGACTTCCGCATAGACCCGGCATCCGGCAAGAACCATACTTTCCTTAACGGCGAAGATGTGGAGACGCAAATCCGCTCTATGGAGGTAGCGTCCCATGTTAGTCCGGTAGCGGCTATTCCGGCCGTGCGCCATTTCCTGACAGCGCAGATGCGGAATATAGGACGCGACAAAGGGATAGTCATGGACGGGCGCGACATAGGCACCGCCGTTTTTCCACAGGCGGAGATGAAAGTGTTTGTGGACGCATCCGCCGAGGTGCGTGCCCGCCGCCGATACGATGAAATGACAGCCAAGGGGGAACCCGCCGACTACGAGGCTGTTCTGCAAAACGTATTGGAGCGCGATTACATAGACAGCAACCGCGCCGAAAACCCCTTGCGCAAGGCCGACGACGCCGAGGTGCTGTGCAACGACAATATGTCCCTCGCCGAACAGGCCCGCTGGATGCAGGACCTGTTCCGCAAACGCACTCAGGAATGACACCCGATATCGAAATAGACGCGGACTCCGGTTTCTGCTTCGGCGTGGTGACGGCCATACGCAAGGCCGAACAGGAACTGCACGCGCAGGGTTCCCTGTATTGCCTGGGAGACATCGTCCACAATTCCAACGAGGTCGAGCGTCTGCGTGCCAAGGGGCTGAAGACCATTACCCATGCCGAACTGCGACACCTGCACGGCGTGAAGGTGCTGTTGCGCGCGCATGGCGAGCCCCCCTCCACCTATGACATAGCCCGCCGGAAGGGCATAGAAATAATAGATGCCACCTGCCCTGTGGTGCTACAGTTGCAGAAGCGCATAAAGAGCGCTTACGAACTGGCCCGTCAGACCGAGACCCCGCCCCTGATACTCATATACGGGAAGCCGGGCCATGCCGAGGTCAACGGCCTTGTAGGCCAGACGGAAGGCACGGCGATAGTGGTGCAGTGCATCGCCGACCTCGACTCCGTGGATATGAGCCGCGACATACTGCTCTATTCACAGACCACCAAGTCGCTGTCCGGATTCTCCGAGATAATAGAAGAAATAAAACGGCGCAAGCAGGGCGGAGAGTTCCGCTACTTCGACACCATCTGCCGCCGTGTGGCGGGACGCATACCCCAGATACGCTCTTTCGCCCACAGCCACGAGGTAATCCTCTTCGTCAGCGGTCGCAAGAGCAGCAACGGCAAGGCGCTCTTCGAAGAGTGCCGCAAGGTGAATCCGCGCACATATTTCATCTCCGAACCCTCGGAGATTCAGTCCGAATGGGTGAACGGAGCCGGCTCCATAGGCATCTGCGGCGCCACATCCACTCCGCGCTGGCTCATGGAGAGCGTGCGCGAACACCTGGAATGTCTCTGACACCCTGTACTGCAACAACTCTTATTATTTTCCGAATTACGAGCGTATGTTATTCGAAACACCGGAACAACAGGATGAGCGCTTCATGCGCATAGCCCTTCAGGAGGCGTCCCAGGCCGCCGAAGAGGGGGAAATACCCGTGGGGGCCGTCATAGTCCAGGACGGACAGCTGATAGCCCGCGCCCACAACATGACGGAGCGGCTTCGCGATGTCACGGCACACGCCGAGATGCAGGCCATAACCGCCGCAGCCATGACTCTCGGAGGCAAATACCTGCAGGGATGCACCCTTTATGTAACCGTGGAGCCATGCCCCATGTGTGCCGGAGCAATAGGCTGGGCACAAGTGCCGCGCGTGGTATGGGGCACTTCAGACTCCAAGCGCGGTTATACCACCCTCACTCCAGCCACAGGCGCACAGAGTCCGCTCCATCCCAAGGCCACCGTCACCTCAGGCATCCTGGAGGAGGATTGCCGCTCGCTGATTACCGACTTCTTCCGCAGCCGAAGGCGTTAGAAATACCTTCATACGAAAATGAAAAATCCATGGATAGAGGCCACACGGCCACGCACCTTGCCGGTGAGCATAGCCGGAGTAATAGTGGGAATAGCCTGCGCGGCACATTTCGGACATATCTCCTGGCTCCAGGGTGGACTTTGTCTGCTCTTCGCCCTGCTCTGCCAGATAGCATCCAACTTTGCAAACGAATATTTTGACTTCAAGGGAGGACTGGACCGCAAGGGGCGCGAAGGCTTCCGCCGAGGTGTCACCGAGGGGGACATACCCCCCGGGAGCATGCTCGCGGCCACCCTCGGCACTTTGGGCGTCGCCGGACTTATCGGACTGACAATGATACTGCTGAGCGCCCAGTGGTGGCTGCTTATACCGGGAGTGCTGATAGCTCTCTTCGCGCTGGCTTACAGCACCGGACCCTGGCCTCTGAGCCATCACGGCCTCGGAGACATAGCCGTAATCATTTTCTTCGGTCTGGTGCCCGTCTGCCTCACCTCCTACCTGTGCGCCTATGCCTCATGGGGCACTGTATCGCTCTCCCTGCCAGCCTCCGTAGCCGTAGGACTGCTGGCTGCCAATGTACTGATAGTCAACAATTACAGGGACATGGACGATGACCGCGCCTGCGGCAAGCACACCACAGTGGTTCTGCTGGGACGCAAAGTCATGAGCCGGGTCTACCTGCTCTCCGGAGTGGCGGCGATGGTCATAATGTGGCCCGTATGGCACGCCACACTTGTCTATTCCTGGTTTGTGCCATTGCTGTACCTGGCCATACACCGCGCCATCTGGCTACAGATGCGCCGCAGCACCGGGGCGGCCCTGAACCGTCTGCTCGGCCTTACGGCGATGAACCTTCTCATGTTCGCCCTCTTCACCTCTGCGGCGCTGTTGCTGGTGCATGCCTGACAGACAGTGCCGTTGGTCAGCAAGCACATCCACATACAGTAAACGCCGAGACATTATGTCTCGGCGTTTACTGTATAGGGGGTAGAAACTCAGTTGCCTACCCTTATGAAGTAACCGTTGATACCTGTGAGAATCAGGACGGTCTTATTGTCTATCGTCTTGAATTCGATTGTATTGCCGTAAGGACGGCCATTCTTGTTCATCTCGGAAAGCACATCATTATTATTGCGCAGGCTTTCAAGGAGCGCCTTTTCCTCACTTTGGGAGAAACCCTCTGAGCGGAAAGTGCTGATGTCGTAAGAAAGCTGAAGCACACCCTTGCGCACATTCCAGGAGCCGTTTACCGACCAGGCACGCATCTTGGCCAACTTCATGTCGGTGGATTCATAATTATATGAGAAAGTACTGCCGGTCTTGAAATTGAAGAACTGGGTAAGCATGAAATCCTTGGTGTTCTCTTCCAATCGCCATGAGCCGATTAGGCTGGAAGTGAGGGGAGCGTCGTTATCGTCCGCATCGTCATCGTTACAGGAGGGAAGTGCCACCACTGTAAGAAGCAAGGTCAAAAACAGAAAAAATTTTTTCATTTCAGATTATAATTAATGGTTATTAAACTCAAAAGGATATAAAGGCGAAGCGCTGCTTTGCACTCACAGAGCGCAAAGTTAGCATTTATTTTCGTATTTATCTCCTTTCCGCACAATTTTTTCACATACTTTCCCGGGCTCCACTGAGGAATGTAGAAAAAAACAGTACCGAGGCCTTCGGACTTCGGTACTGTTGGTATAATCAAAAAAAATTGCCTTATGGCACTTGCGTGTTCGCGTGAATAATAAAAGCCGTTATCAAACCTTTCTACGACGCTCTTTGATACGAGCCTTCTTGCCGGTGAGGCCACGCAGATAATACAGTTTGGCACGACGTACCTTACCATATTTGTTCACTACGATAGAGTCGATAAAGGGAGACTCCAGGGGGAAGATACGCTCGACACCGATGCCGTCGGAAATCTTGCGGACAGTGAAACGCTTCTTCTCGCCCTCGCCATTGATGCGGATAACCACACCGCGATACTGCTGGATACGCTCTTTGTTACCCTCTTTGATGCGATAAGCCACAGTGATGGTATCGCCGGGGCCGAACTCGGGATGCTGCTTACCGGTGGCAAAAGCCTCCTCTGCAATCTTGATTAAATCCATTTTTTAATTACAAAAATTAAGTTTGGGTTGACCGCGCAATATACGTAAGTCTCTCAAATCCGATGAGTTAAACGCCATGTCTTAAGCTATGGCGCGCTCCCGGCCTTACCAGAGATTGCGAAATCGGCTGCAAAGTAACAAAAAATCCCGCACATACACAAGTTTCAGGGCAAAAGAAGCTGAAAATAAATTATTTTTACGGTATTATTTGGTGGTCTGAAATACGTTTTGTAATTTTGCAGTCCGAAATACCCGCTCACAGGCAGGGTGCGTCTTGCCGTGTGCATCAACTGATTAAACAAATATCGATATACAAAAATGAAAAGAACTTTTCAACCCTCCAACCGTCGTCGTGTGAACAAGCACGGCTTCCGCGAAAGAATGGCCAGCAAGGACGGCCGCAAAGTACTCTCACGCCGTCGTGCCAAAGGCCGTCGCTCGCTCACTGTCAGCGACCACATCGCTTCAAAGTAAACGATTAGGCCCCGACAAGCAGGAGGATGTCAGCTACACGCTTACATCCTCCTGCTTGTTTATACCCATACCTTACCTGAGATATATGACTGTGCGTTGGGCAGATAACCTCTGCATTAAAAAAGGAGGCCACCCCATCTTGGGATTGCCTCCGTTTGCGTTTCGCCGGGTGCCGGCCGCCTGTCACTTACGGATACCGAGTTCCTTCTTGGCGATAATGGCACGATAGCGGTTGATGTCCTTGCGGATGAGATAGTCCAGCAGGCTACGACGCTGACCTACCAGAGCCTTCAGCGCGCGGGCAGTGGTGTGGTCCTTATGGTTCTCCTTCAGATGCTCCGTGAGGTGCTTGATGCGGATGGAGAACAGTGCAATCTGGCTTTCGGGGCTACCGGTGTCGTTCTTGCCCTGGCCGTACTTCTCGAAAATGGCTTGCTTCTCTTCTGTGCTAAGATGCATGATTTGAAATGTTTTTAAATAGTTAATGTATAGACTTCGCTTGGTAAAGATGTCGCTCGTGCCGTGCCCCCGACAGCCAAATCGAAAGCCACACCCTGCGAATCTTTAACCAAAAAGCGCTGCAAAGGTACACATTATTTTTGAAACCCACAACCCCCTTGCCGATATGAAAAACAAATATCCGACCGGTAAAAGGCAGGCAAACAGCAACACGGCTGCGCCACAAAAAAGTGCGGCGCAGCCGTGTTCGGAAAATGGCGCGTGTGAATTACCTTATCACCACCTTGTTTACTTTATTTCCACGTCGTACCACGTAGATACCGGGAGCGAGTGAGGAAGCATCCATACGCATACCGCCGAGGCTGTAATATTCGGCTACGGCATCAACATCTGCGGAAATGCCGCCGACTGCCGCCACAGGGTCTCCCTGGCCGTTGAAAGTCACCTTGATAGGCATATCGCCCATTGCGGAATGCCATATCACATCAATCACCATAGCGAGTTTGCCGGAGGCGTCGCAGGCTCCGTTAATGTCGACAGTGGCGTCAATGGCGCCATCCATAAGCTGCATATCCTCCACGGTACCCTTGAAGGTCGTCACGCCTGCCGCGTCTACGGTCATGCCCACTTCATCTACCTTGATGTCGCCTATAGTGCCCAAATCTCCCAAGGAGAGGTCAGGAAGCAGGAACGCGCAGGCGGTGTTGTCCGCATTAGGAGTAATCTCGATAGTAGCGTCCACATCCTCGGCTATCGCGGCGCCGTTCATCTCCACTGTGAGCTTGCCGGGATATTTCTTGACATCGCCGGTAATGGGAGTGTCCTCGTATACGCACTCCACCTTATCTATTGTCAGAGAGTTGCCGGGGATGATGTTCTGGTCGCTGAAATAGTCGTTGGCGGAGAAGATGACGTTAATCATTTCGGGGGCGGCGTCGGACTTATAGTCAAGCAGCACCTCTCCCTTGGTCCACTCGGAAGCGGTCTCGGCAATGACAAGTTTGCCCACCGCTATCAGCTCTGCGCCATCGCTCTTCGTGACCTCGCCGCCCTTGGCCGTCTCCATGCCCAGGATATTGCGGTCGCGGTTGACCATATCTACGGTAGTCGGAGTACCGAAGTGTATGTCGCCCGGCACTTCTGCCTGAGTGAAAGTTCCTTTCCAAAGATAGACGATAGCGTTGGCCGGCTGTGTGTTCTCATTGTCGGCGCTGCGCTCGAACTTGTACATGAAAGTCACTTTGGCGGGACGTCCGGTGAACCCGATACCCCCGAATGTGCCTCCGTCATTCTCGGTGCCCAGCATAGAAGTACTCCAAGTGGTACCCAAAGTCACATAACCGGGTACAATCTGGGTCTCCATCATAGGGTTGGCGGTATTGAAGACCTTGACGGCCGACGCCGACTCGTAGCCTTCCGCCTTCTCGCCCACCGTGGTGGCTCCCAGGCCGCTGAGGCCGGACACCTGAGAAATAGTCCAGGGGGCCGGAGTGGTACCGGTGACGGTGGTGCTGGCGGTGCTTGTCCAGGGGATACAGTCGCCCCATGCCTCTTCAAAGCCGTTGTTGGGCAGTTGCTGTGCCATTGCGCTGAGAGCGAGGCACATAGCCGAGGAAATTGCGAAAATTTTCTTCATAGTCATGGTTTTATGGAATTTTACGGGTGCAAATTTACTCACAAATTGGCAAATATCGCACTGTTTCTTCAAACTATTTTGTCAATTCGCGAGTACGGGAATATATGAATCAGTAACATGGGACACAAAAACAGGTTTATAGGATAGTTTAATAAGATAAACGAATACGTAAGGTAATAATCTAATTTTTCACACGTTAAATATAAAAGGCTTATCTAAACACTTATATGTAATCCCATTCTTCAACGCATGAATAAACTACTTCTGACAATGGCATCCGCCGCTTTTCTCACATTCAGCTTCCCGACCGCCTTCACAGCGATGGCACAGAGTGATTATGACCGGCAATTCCTCTCCTATCCCGCCTACAACGGCACCGACTTAGGCGTGACCGTCAACAACTCAGGCACTCACTTCAAGCTGTGGAGTCCACAGGCCGATGCCGTGCGCGTGAACCTGTACGACCAAGGACGCGGAGGCAAGGCGTACGACACCCTCCAGTTGGCCAAGAATCCGGCCAACGGCGTATGGAGCGGAACAATCGATGCCCGTCTGTATGGCAAATTCTACACATTCCAGATATACAAGGATGGCAAATGGCTTGACGAGACTCCGGGCGTATGGGCCAAGGCCGTGGGCGTGAACGGCAAACGTGCCGCCATTATAGATTTCGCAGCCACCGACCCCGAGGGCTGGTCCTCCGACAAAGGCCCGCAGGTAAAGAATTTCTCGGATGTCATAATCTACGAGATGCACCACCGCGACATGAGCATGCACCCCAGTTCGGGTATCGCCAACAAGGGCAAGTTCCTGGCGCTCACCGAACATGGCACTGTCAACCCCGAAGGCCTGGCCACCGGCATAGACCACCTGAAGGAGCTGGGTGTCACACATGTGCATATCCTCCCCTCCTACGACTATAACTCCGTGGATGAGACCGACTTGCCCGCCAACCAATATAACTGGGGATATGACCCGCAGAACTACAACACCCCGGAAGGCTCCTACTCCACCAATCCCTCCGACCCCGAGAGCCGGGTGCGCGAAATGAAAGAGATGATTAAGGCTCTGCACGACGCCGGAATCGGTGTTATTATGGATGTGGTGTACAACCATACCGGACAGAACGAGGGTTCCAACTTCGAGCTGACCGCTCCCGGATACTACTATCGTCACCGTAACGACGGCTCCTGGAGCGATGCCTCCGGCTGTGGCAACGAGACAGCATCGGACCATGAGCAGATGGCCAACTACATTGTCAACTCCGTGAAGTACTGGGCCGACGAATACCACGTGGACGGCTTCCGCTTCGACCTTATGGCAATCCACGACACCGAGACAATGAACCGTGTGGCCCGCGAACTCAAGGAGGTGCGTCCGGACATCTTCGTTTACGGCGAAGGCTGGACAGCAGGCGACTCTCCGTTGGCATCCGAGCGTCGCGCCCTCAAGGAGAACGTTAGCAAGATGCAGAACGTAGCGGTCTTTTCCGACGACATACGCGATGCCGTAAAAGGGCACTACTCCAACGCCGAAGACCGTGGATTCGCCTCCGGTAAACCGGGCAACGAGGAGACTGTAAAAATCGGTATCGTGGGTGCCACAGCCCATCCGCAGGTGGACTACGGCAAGGGCAACAATTCCAAGTTCCCCTACGCCGAGTCCCCCGAAATGACAGTCAATTATGTGAGCTGTCACGATGACCTGACGCTCACCGACAAACTGCGCAAGTCAATGCCGGACGCCACCGAGGATGAACGTAAGGCCGTGGCCAGACTGGCCCAGACAATCGTATTCACTTCACAGGGCACTCCGTTCATGTTCGCAGGAGAGGAGATTTTCCGAGACAAGAAGGGCGTTCACAACTCATACCGGAGTCCGGATGACATAAACGCCATAGACTGGGAACTGAAGAGTACGAACCATGACCAGTTCGAGTACTATCAGGGGCTTATATCTCTGCGCAAGGCACATCCCGCTTTCCGCATGACCACCGCCCAGGATATAGCCAAGCACCTGAGATTCGACAATATCGACTCCGCCAGGCAGCCCAACCTCATCAGCTACTCGCTTACCGGCCACGCCAACGGCGATGCCTGGCAAGAAATCAAACTGGTATTCAACGGCGCGGACCATGCCCAGAGCGTAAACATACCCAAGGGCGAGTGGACAGTTATAGCCGCTGACGGCAAAATCAATCCTGACGGCATGGGCACAAGCAAGGGCGGCAAAACCACAGTGGCTCCCTACTCCGCTCTCATCCTTGCCCGCTGACCCCCTTACCGACATGGCCTCACTCCGCCCCGAATCCACTCTTACCGCCGGACAGCGCTTCGCATTGGTGGGGGTGCTGGTGCTGGCCATGGCTTCCTTCTGCGCAGTGTTATGGAAAAGCCGTCGCCCGGCCACATTAACCGCTACCGAGCAGGTGACTATCACCGAGTTCCAGACCATTCCGCCGGTCAAGGCCGACAACGACACCTCCGCCAAATCCAAGACCGGACACTACAAAAGCAAAAAATCCAAGACCGGCAAGAAAAAGTCAGGGAGCAAGCAAAAGGAAGCCGCTCCGGCACCTCCACCCCGTGATATCACCTCTGAAACCGTAAGTCCCTGACACTCCCGGATATACCAAGAGGCTGCGCTGACTCGGAGTCAGCGCAGCCTCTTGCTGATTATGGCTTATTACGTAACATTACTAACCCCCGGACCCTCACGGGCTAATGGGTATCACTAAATTCATAACTTTTCAAGTGCAAAGTTACATCCTTTCATTCTTACGCACAATACCTGAAACAGGGTAAATAATCGCCTTACCGCATCGTGCCTGAAAAACGAAACACTACCCATATACGGGTAACAGCACCCCGGAAACCCTTCCCGTCGCCGGTAACAGACAAACGGACCCTATACTCACATTCAAGTAATGACAATCCCTGAGGTACAAAGCAGGCATCACATCAAAATACCTTGAAAAGGGTACTTGCAAGACGTGCGTATTTTCACTAATTTTGCATTGCTAAAATGGAACAGTATTTACCCCGACACAAAATGAGAGACATAATCGCGGACAACGGCCTCCTGCTGATGGCCCTGTCGCGGTTCGGCATCTCGTTGGGCTTCGGAGACAGCACCGTGGCCGACGTATGCAGCAATACAGGCGTGGACTGTGACACATTCCTGGCAGTGGTGAACTTCATCAGCGGCAAGCCTCACCAGGCCTACCGGGTGTCGCTGCCGGCCCTCACGGAATACCTTAAACAGGCCCATATCTACTTTCTCGAATATGTACTCCCAGGCATACGCCGTCGCCTTATAGAGGCAATCAGCACCGGCGTAAGCGGCGATGTAAGTGTTGTGGTTCTTAAATTCTTCGACGAGTACACTGCCGAAGTGCGCCGCCACATGGAATACGAGAACACCACTGTCTTTACCTACGTGGAGGCCCTCATCAAGGGAGAAAAGCCTGAAGGATTCAGCCTCGCGACCTTTGCCGAGACCCATAAGCCGGTGGCTGAAAAGCTGAAGGAATTGAAGGAAATATTCATCTGTCACTTCCACACGGACGGCGACCGGGTAGACCAGTTCAACTCCGTATTGTTCGACATAATAACTACCGAGCGGGACATCGACACACACTGCCATGTGGAAGACAGCCTCTTCGTTCCGGCGGTACAGGAACTGGAGAACCGGCTTGACACGAAAGAAGAGGACCCGTCCAAGCAGACTCCGGGGAAACTGGACGCAAACGGGGACATAGAGCTTACGGCCCGCGAGAGGGACATCGTCAAGGCCATAGCCCGGGGACTCTCCAATAAGGAGATTGCTGACAAGCTGTTCATTTCCGTACACACTGTGGCCACCCACCGCCGCAACATCTGCGCCAAGCTGAACATCCACTCGGCATCGGGCATGACCCTGTTCGCCATTATCCATGGCCTCATCTCCCTTGAGGAAGCCAATGCCTTGCTTCCCGGCCTTTGACAGGATACCTAATATAAATTGATAACAGTCTGTCGGTCAAAGACCGACAGACTGTTATCAATCAGTACCCCCGCAGGGAATCAAACCCTGATCAGATGAACCGGAATCACCCATTCTATTCGTTGAACTACAGGGGCGGGTATGTTTTCAAGTGCAAATTTAGCGATTTTTTTTGAGTCGGCTGCTGCGTACAAGCGATTTTTTTGCCCGGTGAAGTCTTTTTATTAATTTTGCGGCATGGAAGTACGCATTGAAGAGAGTTGGAAACAGCAACTTGCCGACGAGTTTGACAAACCTTATTTCGCGGAATTGGCCAAGCGTGTCCGCCAGGAATATGCCGCAACCGCCGTATATCCGCCAGGAGGACGTATTTTCGCGGCTTTTGCGGCCTCGCCTTTCCACAGCACCAAAGTGGTGATAGTGGGTCAGGACCCTTACCACGGTCCCGGACAGGCCAACGGACTTTGTTTCTCCGTCAACCCGCAAATCAAGATGCCCCCCTCTCTGGTGAATATATTCAAGGAAGTGAGCGCCGAGACAGGAGCGCCCATGCCTCCGGACGGAGACCTGACGCGCTGGGCCCGACAGGGAGTGTTGTTGCTGAACTCGTCGCTGACGGTACGTGCCCATTCTCCAAAATCCCACAGCGGCATAGGCTGGGAGCTGTTTACGGACCGGGTGGTGCATGAGTTGGCCGAAAAACGCGAGCATCTGGTATTCATGCTCTGGGGCAGTGACGCGATACGCAAGGGTGAGTTCATAGACCGCAGCCGACACCTGGTGCTTACCTCAGCTCATCCGTCTCCTCTGAGCGCTTACCGGGGATTCTTCGGCAATCACCATTTCGTACTCGCCAACGACTATCTGCGCAGACATGGAAAAGAACCCATAGTCTGGTAGCCGCAGTCAGAGGAAACTCAGATATTTGTAGAAAAGAACCCTGTGAACGTGCTCGCGAAGCAGGTCGGCGGATAAAAGCCCGCTCTTTACGGCATCCACTATGTCGCCGATAGCGCGGCGCGTGTCGGAAGGCGCAAGTATTATGTCCACACCGGCAAGGAGCGCCAGCACCGCCGGAGACTCCGATGAGCCGATACTCTTCACGGCCCCCATGTTGACGGCATCGGAAATCACAAGTCCGGGGAAACGCATCTGCTCGCGCAACAGCCCTTCAATCAACTTTTCGGAAAAATCCGCCGGCAGAGAATCACCTGTGAGTGCAGGGACAGCCACATGCGCCGCCATCAGGGCAGGGAAGCCATAGTCCACATATCTGCGGAAAGGGAGCAAATCCGTTTTACTTAACTCCTCGGCCGTACGGTCTATCACAGGGAGCCATACGTGCGGGTCGGTGCGGGTGTGGCCGTAGCCGGGAAAATGTTTCGCCACCGGCATTATTCCGGCATCTTCCAGGCCACGCGCGTATGCCATTCCGAGGTCCGCCACACGTTGTGGTTCGGAACCTAACGAGCGTTTGTACATATACCATCCGGGACCGGGAACCACATCGAGCACCGGCCCGAAGACCATATTTATGCCTACAGCCTCACATTCGGCGCCTACCGCCGCCCCGTAGTCGTACATACTCTGTTCCGTGGCATCCGTAAGCTCGCAGTTCAACGGATAAGCGGTGGCGTCCTTAAGCCTCATTCCGAGACCGTTCTCCGCATCGATAGCTAAAAACAGAGGTATGCCGCTCATGCGGGAAATGGAGTCGGAAAGGATGCGCATAGAGAGCGTGTCGCCCTTATGAAAGGCCACGCCTCCCACCTTGGAGTCCATCACATAGCTGCGCAGCAGACGTAGGGTGACAGGGTCCGCACTGGCGTACGTGGCCGGCATAACGAGCTGACCGGCCATCTGTTCGACAGTCATGTCGCGCATCACGGAGTCAGCCCATGCCGTGGCCTCCGCCGTAAGGTCCTTACTCCCGTCCGCCGGGGATTGCGCGGCACCCGAACCGGAATCCGCGCTCCGGGAACATCCTGTCGAAATACAGAACGCACAAGCGCATAGCAGCGGAATCAGAGAGCGGGAACGGACGGCCATACAGGTTCAGAAACGCTTGACAGTGACTATTCGCGGACGCGGGTCCGGATTGACAGGTATTCCCGCACGTCCCAAGTCGACGACATATCGCATCATAGGAGCGCACAGCTCTTTGCTGTCTTTCCACACACTCCTGGCCTGTTTAAAGGCACTGAGGTAATCGCCGCCGAGCGCCAGATAGTCAAGAGTGGCCACGTTGTACTGAGCGGCAGGGTCAACCGGCTGTCCGTTCACAAGTATAGACTCCACCTTGTCTCCCGCCTCATTCAGGCCTATCCACACGCCTTCACTCACCGCCTGCCCTTTCTGCAAGGCGGCCTGGCTCAGCACCTCGGTAAGCGCCGAACCCGGCATGGTTACAATCTCCACATAATTGGTGAAGGGATATGTGGACAGAATCTGCCCCTCGGTAATGGCGCCCTTGTCCATAGGCAGACGTATGCCACCGCTGTTCACCACCGTCAGGTCCACTCCGCCCGGCAGGGAAATGGAGTCAGCCACACTCACAGCGTACTGCTGCACCGCGTCGGCAGTGAAATTGGAAAGCAAAACGGAGGTGGCGTACTGCTTGGTGTTGCGCATACTGACATCGCAAACGGCTATCCGGCGTGCATTTATAGAATCCACTATATGGGTGTACGGGGCGATGAAGCGCTCTATCTTTTTGTCGAATTTCGCGGAGTTCTGACCCACTACGGGAATCATGCGGGCTTCCTCCACCACCGGCTTCCCGCCGTCCAGGTCCACCTTTATATAACCGAGATTGGCTCCATAGCGTCCTGTCTGCTCCACGAGTACCGGTTTTCCGTCGGCGTTGCTGAACACATTGGGACGCTCGGGAGTGTCGGGACTCACCAGCTCATGGGAATGGCCGCTGATGATTATGTCTATTCCTTTGGAAGCCTTCGCCAAATCTACATCGGTGGTGCGTCCGGCACCGGAGTCATCGGAATAGCCGATATGCGTGACGGCAATCACCAGCTCGCAACCCAGGGAACGGAGCTTCGCCGCAGTGGCGTTGGCCGTGCCGATAATATCCGAATACTTGACGCCGCGATAGTTCTGCGGGCTTACAATCCCGTCGGGGTCAAGGTTCAGACCCATTATTCCGACTTTCCTGCCATCTATTTTCCTGATTATATACGGGTCGAACACCCCTTTGAGGGGAGTATCGGAAAAGTCGTAGTTCGCCGAAAGTTTAGCGGCGCCCTTGCGCTTGTAATACCTGGCAAGCTCGTCCAACCCGTTATCCAGCTCATGGTTGCCTATAATCTGCACGTCATACCCCATCATGTCCATAAGCGGGTACTCCACCTGTCCGCCAAACAGCTTGAAATACAAGGTACCTTGCACTATGTCGCCGGCATCTATCAACAGCACATTCTTTTCGGCGCGACGTACGCTGTCAATCAGCGCCTTGCGCTGTAAAACACCCCCGATACCATTTTCAGCTTCTACGTGGGAATGGGTATCGTTGGTATGCAGAATCACAAGGTCGCGGGCACTCGCCATGGCAGCGCAGACCACTAAAGTCAGGGCCAATCCTCTCCAGATTTTATTCATATCTCATCTATTCTATATGACTTAAAACAGTTTTTCACTGCAAAACTAACCAAAAATATCCAAATGTCAGCACATTAGAGGAGGCAAATTTGCCCTGACACGAAATTTTTCGTAACTTTGCAGGCGCGTTGCGCAATCCCTGCCTGGGGAAAGGGCGGCACATCCCACAAAAGGAAACGCCTGGACGCAATCTATACAGAAACATATAACGCTTTATATTTCAAATGATTAACGCTCAAGACATTAAAAACGGCACTTGCATCCGCATGGATGGCCGCCTGTATTTCGTGATTGAATTCCTGCATGTAAAACCCGGCAAGGGCAACACATTCATGCGCACCAAACTCAAAGACGTGGTAGACGGCCGTGTGCTGGAGCGTCGCTTCAACATCGGCGAGAAACTGGAAGACGTGCGCGTGGAGCGTCGTCCCTACCAGTTCCTGTACAGCGAGGGCGGCGACGACATCTTCATGAACCAGGAGACCTTCGACCAGGTGCCCATCAGCAAGGAGCTCGTCACCGGCGCAGCCTTCATGAAGGAGGGCGACATAGTGGAGGTAGTGAGCGACGCCTCCACCGAAACCGTTCTCTACGCCGAGATGCCTACCAAGACAGTACTCAAAATCACATACACCGAACCCGGCCTTAAGGGCGACACAGCCACCAACACACTGAAACCCGCCACCGTGGAGACCGGCGCCACCGTACGTGTGCCCCTGTTCGTAAACGAGGGCGAGTTCATCGAGGTTGACACACGTGACGGTTCCTACGTAAGCCGTATCAAAGCCTGACATACATCCTTTCCGACCATGACCCCCCGCACCCCGGCTGAAGCACCGCGCCTCTCCATCATCGTTCCGGTCTACAACCGCGAGGCCGAGGTGGCCGACCTGTTGGAAAGCCTTAAGGCCCAGACAGACCGCGACTTCGAGACAGTGATAGTGGAAGACGGTTCCACCCTGCCCTGTCGACGTGTCGTCAAAGAGTACAGTCCATGTCTGGACATAAAATATTTCTACAAAGACAACGAAGGGCGCTCCATAGCCCGCAACTACGGAATAGACAGAGCCGACGGAAATTACTTGATTTTCGTCGACTCTGACTGTATTTTGCCTCCCGGGTACATAGCCACGCTACGGAAATGTCTCAAAGAGCATTACACCGACTGCTTCGGGGGGCCGGACTCCGCACACGCCTCCTTCACCGACATCCAGAAGGCCATAAACTACTCCATGACCTCGTTCCTCACCACCGGCGGCATACGCGGCGGCAAGGTGCAGATGGAGAAGTTCGTGCCCCGCACTTTCAACATGGGATTCTCGCGCCGCGTGTACGAGAAAGTCGGTGGCTTCCGGGAGATGTTCAGCGAGGACATAGACATGAGTACCCGAATCCGCCTCGCAGGATTCTCGATCAATCTGTTCCGTCCCGTCTACGTCTACCACAAGCGTCCTGTGGACCTGCGCAAATTCTGGCGGCAGGTACATGTGTTCGGCATGAGCCGCATCACACTGAAACTGCTCTACCCCGGTTCCATGAAGCCGGTACATACCCTTCCGGCAGTGTTTACTCTCGGTTCCTTTGCCCTTGTCCTGCTCTCCGTCTTATGGCGCTGGTGGAGCATCCTCCCATTGGCCGCTTACCTGCTGGCTGTGTGGATAGCAGGCATCATCAACACCAGGAGTCTGAAAATCGGCTCATTAGGAATAATGACCTCACTCACTCAGCTTCTCGGTTACGGCACCGGCTTTATCCGTGCATACGTCTGGAAAATACTGTTGCGCCACGGCCGCGACGAGGCGCAGGAGATAGAGATGCGACGAGGCAAGTGACCCCATGATTATAAAAGAGTCACATACAGAATCCGGACCCGGAGCAGCCAGTGAGCCGAAACCCGTGTTGCCCAAGGTGAAGGATATGTGTGAAGAAGACCAGCCGCGTGAACGTGCCGAGCGGCTGGGCTGCGGCGCACTATCCGTGGCAGACCTCTGGGCCCTGGTACTGCGCACCGGCTCCATAGGAAATCCCGTCACCAAACTGACCCGCGACATGATGGCGGCCAGCAACAACCGTCTCACCTATCTGGAACGGCGTACACGCGCGGAGCTGATGCAGATAAAAGGCCTTGGCAAGACCAAGGCCATACAGGTGGAGGCCGTGATGGAGCTGATACGCCGATACAACAGCGAAGAGCCGGCCGAGCTGCCATCCGTAATGAGTTCCAAAGACCTATACGCCGTTATCAAGCCCCGCATAGCCCATCTGCCCCACGAGGAAATATGGGTTGTAATCATGGACAACAAACACCGGGTAGTCAAGCTCTTCCAGGCCGGCAAAGGAGGTTGGACCTCCACATTGTTCGACATCAAAGTGATTATGAAGGAGGTGCTGGTGGAGAATGCCACGGCCATAGCCCTGTGCCACAACCATCCTTCCGGCACGATGCGCCCATCCCGCCAGGACGACGAAATAACCCGACGCTGCCTCAACGCCTGCAAACTACTGGAAATAAGTATGCTGGACCACATAATAGTGTCTCCGCACGCTTACTACTCGTACAATGACGAAGGGAGACTGACCCTCTGAACCAACTCCCCGGTCACGTTCCATGTCCGGATTTCTTCATATTTGGCGGTATGGAGTTTTTTTTGTAACTTTGCCGATGCTTTCGAGGTCTTGGCCTCAGTCGATGCAGAAATGGTGAAATGGTATACACGAAAGACTTAAAATCTTTTGGGACGAAAGTCCCGTGCGGGTTCGAGTCCCGCTTTCTGCACTGATTTTACAACCACCCAGAGTGTGTCCGGGCTTCAGCTCCGACACACTTTTTTTAGCCGGGTTCCATAAATCGGTCTGCGTCATTCAGCCATGAACCTGCATCTTGTTTTTAACATCTGTATCTTCAGATTCATATACTCCCCCATTACATTGATTGACAGACTTATAAACGCAATGCCGCCGACACTTTGCTCATTGCTCACCGTCGGACTAATCTTATGGCTCACCCTGGCCCCACAGCCCATGGGAGAACTTGAAGTGCCCCTGTTTCCCGGTGCCGACAAGGCGGTACACGCAATCATGTTCGGATTCCTCACATGGATGCTTTACATAGACTCCGGCAAAGTGCGGCACCATGTACCCTCTGCCCGTACCGCACTGTCATGCGCCCTCTGCTCCACACTGTTCGGACTCCTGATAGAATGGCTGCAAAAGGCCATGGCCATGGGGCGTTCTCCAGAAGTGGCGGATATGTTCGCCGATGCCTCCGGCGCCCTTGTGGCACTCCTCTTGATTCTCGCATTGCGTCACAGACTCCCTCCGCTTAAATATTAAGAAACCGTCTGCAAATAAACTGCTTTTGTATTTCTCGCGTCCTTTTTTTCAATCGTCACCTCAACATATACGCGCTTACGGGTGTTTACTAATTGAGACTCTCTTCTTCTCTATTTCCATTAAACTATGTCTGAGCAGAACGGACACATTCCCGAGGCGCAGCAGAAGGAGCGAACCGCTCCCGACACTCGCAAAAAGCCACGCAAGCATCTCATAAAGCCTACGTGGCTTAGACGTACGCTCAAAGTTTTACTCGGCTTTTTCGTCTGCATCCTTCTGCTGCCGGTGCTGGTGTACATCCCTTTTGTCCAGGACTTTCTTAAGGACGTGGCCTGCGACGTCGCCTCGGAAAAGACCGGAATGAAAATAAGCGCCGAGCGTTTTAGGCTGCGCTGGCCATTGGATGTGGAAATGGACGGGGTGCTCGTCATAACCAGGACAGGGGACACGATAGTGCAGGCACGTTCACTGGTAGCAGACGTAAAGTTGCTCCCCCTGCTGCACATGGATGCGCAAATCAAAAAGATGCGTCTGCTCGAGGGGCGCTATCTTATGGTCTCCGAAGACTCATCCCTAACCATGCGCATCATGGCCGGCGAGCTGGAGCTGGAGGGAGGCTCCGACATCAATCTGAAACAATCGCTGATAGCCTTGCGCGACCCGCGCCTCAAGGACGCCGACGTATCGCTGCAGATGAATGTGTGGAAAAGCAAGCCCGACAGTGTGCCTTCTCCCCCCGCCCAATGGGTAATCACCGCCAATCGTCTGCTCCTTGACAACGTACGTTTCCGTATGTCCATGCCGCCCACCGTCAAGGACCTTGACCTCACCGTCGGTAAAGGCTCCCTGGACGGGGCGGTGATAGACCTCAAACGCCACGACATAAGTGCCGCCTCCGTAAAAATAGCCGGAGGGAAAGCCCGATATGTGGTGCCCACAGCCCGATATATAGCCACACATCCCGCGCCCATAGACACGATTTCGCCTCCCTCGCCTCCCTATACCATCCGATTGGGAAAAGCTCATCTGGCCTTTGAGAGTGCCTTCTACGGAGTAGACGGAGCCACACCGCAGCCCGGTTTTGACCCTTCGTTCATAGAAGCCTCCGATGTCGAAATTTCCTTGCAGGACTTCTACAACAGGGCCTCCACCCTAAGGCTTCCCATAACCGCCCTCAGAGCCAAAGAGCGCTCGGGACTGGCCATAACCTCCGGCACAGGCGAGATAGCCATCGACTCACTCGGCCTTAAATTCTCAGACATAGACATCGCCACAACCCGCTCCAGGCTTACAGGCAATGCCCTTGTCTCTTATGAACTTATGGCCCTTGACCCAGATGCTCCGGTTTCCCTGGACCTGTCCGGTTCTTTGGGCTGGGATGACCTGTACGCATATATGCCCACACTGAAACCTATGCTCTCCGTGTTTCCCCACGGCAACCCGATAGTGTTCGATATCGCCGCCACCGGGACTGTCTCAGATGTGGTTCTAAAGCGCTTCTCCCTGAGCATACACCGTTTCCTCTCGCTAAAAGCCGACGGACATGTGGCAAATCCGATGAATCCCCAAAAGACAGATGCCTCTCTGAATCTGAACGGCTCCCTGCAGGACGCAGGGGTGATGAACCGGATGTTCGGCAAGCAACTCGCCGCAATGGGAATCAAGGTACCCGCTTTCTCTATAAAAGGGCACGTGGCTGCCAAAGGCCGCAGTTACAAAGCGGACCTGAGCCTTAAGTCAAGCGCCGGAGACGCTTCTCTCAACGGGTCTCTATCGCTCACCGCCGAGCGATATGACGTGGACGCGACTCTGCGCAGGTTTAACCTCGGCGCAATAATGCCGTCGCTCGGTTTAGGCACTATAACAGGCACCCTTACGGCCAACGGGGCCGGATTCAATCCCACTGTCAAGGGAGCCGGCACCCACATAGACGCAGATGCCTCGACCCTGGTGTATGGAGGTAATAACCTCGCTCCGCTCTCTCTGAAAGCCACTCTCGCCGGCCAGAAATATGACATTGACCTGCAAGGTTCCAACCCCATGCTGGACCTCTCGCTCATGGCCAAAGGAACCCTCGCGGGAAACGACCTCTCCACAGACATGACCGCCGACCTCCGCCATGTGGACCTGCACGCACTCGGCTTCATAGATGTGCCTTGTCAGGGAGCGGCCAGTTTCGACCTCTCCGGTTCGGCAAATCTGGAGTCTTACCACTGCGACCTGACCGGGGGACTATACGACCTCGACTGGAACTATGCGGATAAGCTATACGCTATCCCCTCGGCTTTTGATTTCGACTTCCTGAGCAATGCCGCTCAGACGGGACTCTCCCTTTACGGCGACGGGCTGAACCTGGATTTCCACGCCGCCTCTTCACTCAGACGCCTCACCGCCTCCTTGCCTCGAATCATGGCTCTGGTGGCACGTCAGGTGGACAGCAAACAGCTGGACATGAACGTCATATCAGACGAATTGCCTCTCTTCACCCTTGACCTGGATGTGGACTCACAGGGACTCGCCTCGCATTTCCTGGAGGGCACGGGCTATAAGTTCGACTCACTGCACATGGCCTTGGCCAACGACTCGACTATTTCAGGCGACATGAAGCTGACCGGCGCCGGCAACAGCTCCCTCACCCTGGACACCGTAACCCTGGGGCTGAACCAGCGCGGACAGATGCTTAACTACAACCTGCATATCGGCAACACCAAGGAGAACCTCCCCGCCTTCGCCTCGGTAGACATCTCCGGATATGCCGGTTCCAACCGCGCCTCGGCTTTCCTGCGTCAACGCGACAGCGAACACAAAGAGGGTTACCGTCTGGGATTCACCGCCGCTTTCCTGGACTCCGTGGTCAATCTGCACCTTACCCCTCTGAACGCCACAATAGCCTACAAGCCATGGTCCGTGAACGACGACAACTACATCCAGATAGGACCCGGCAAGCGCATACAGGCCGATATGACCGCCTCCAGCGGCACCTCAAGCGTACGCCTCAGCACTCCTCAACGCACCGACTCCCTACAGGCACTGCAAGTGAATATAAAAGACCTGCACATAGAAGACCTGCTCCAGATGAATGTGTTGGCGCCTCCCATAACCGGTACCGTAAACTCCGACCTCACTTTGGTTTACAGGGGCAATGCAGTCACAGGCAAAGGCTACCTGGGCGTGCATGACCTGGCCTACGACAGGCAGCGCATCGGAGACCTGGACTTCGACGTACAGGCCGGCATGGGATTCACAGGCAACACGGGCGGCAAGATAGGAATGTTGCTGGACGGCCGCGAGGTGGCCGTGTTCAGAGGCTATATGTTCAACGACACCATCAAGCGACAGAACGTGAAGGACCCGACCGCTTTCGAGCTTGAGCTGAAAGAGTTCCCTCTCGCCGTGGCCAATCCATTCCTGTCCCAGGAATATATGCAGCTCACAGGTGCCCTAAACGGAAAAATCAAGATGAACGGAGAGTTCTCGGCGCCATTGCTGAACGGTGCCCTGGAGTGCGACTCCGTGGGCATACGCATCCCCGTGGCTTCCAGCACACTTTATTTCCAGAAAGACAATCCCATTGTCATAGAGAACAACGTTCTGCGATTCAACGACTTCAGACTCTACGGCATGAACCGCAAGCCGATAACCGTGACCGGAAAGGTAGACGCATCCTCTATATCGGACATAGCCATAGACCTTTCTATGGACGGCCGCGAGGTGGCACTTGTAGACAACAGACGGCGAACAGACGAAATCTACGGCAAGCTCTTCATAGACCTCTCGGCATCCGCCCGTGGTCCTCTTAGCCGCCTTGACATAAACGCCGACCTCTCCGTGCGTCCCGCCACCGACATTTATTACACCTACTCAAGCGCCGACGCATCCATACAGCAGGGCAATACCACCGATGTGGTGCGTTTCGTCCGGTTTGCAGACTCCACCCTCAATGTTACCGCCGATTCGGTGCAGAAGTACACCCCAATGAATATGCGCATAGATGCCTCCCTCGGCATAATAAACGGCGCGAAGGCCACAATAAACCTATCTGCAAACGGCACGGACAAGGTGACACTCTCTCCTTACGGCAACCTCTCGTATACCCAGAACTACATGGGAGATATGCGTCTGAACGGGACTCTCTACCTGGGTAAGGGTTTCGCCCGTTACAGCGTGCCTATGATTGGCGAGAAGACTTTCGACTTCGATGCCGGTTCATACGTAAACTGGAGCGGCGACCTGATGAACCCCGCCCTGAACATCTATGCCACAGACCGCGTCAAGGCCAACGTGCAACAGGAGGGCGCGAACTCCAGGCTTATATACTTTGACGTGGGCCTATCGGTACTCGGCACTCTGTCCGCCCCGAAGGTTGCCTTCGACCTCTCCACAGACGATGACATGACCGTACAGAACGAGCTTCTGTCCATGTCGGCCGACCAACGTCAGGCCTCCGCCATGAACCTGCTCCTTTACAATACCTACACCGGTCCCGGGGTCAAGGCAAACGCCAACCTCTCCAACCCGCTGTACTCTTTCCTGGAAGGACAGCTCAATTCATGGGCCGCCAAAAACATTCGCGGAGTGGACCTCTCTTTCGGCATCGACCAGTATAAACAGACTGTAAACGGACAGAACGACAACACCACCAGCTATTCCTACCAGGTAAGCAAGTCGCTCTTCGACAACCGTTTCAAGATAATAGTCGGCGGCAACTATTCCACCGATGCCCAGGCTGACGAGAACTTCGCCCAGAACCTCATCTCCGACATATCCTTCGAATACAGCGTCAAGCAGAGCGAAAACCTGAATATGTACGTGCGTCTGTTCCGCCACACCGGATTCGAGAGCATCCTGGAGGGTGAGGTCACTGAAACCGGCGTAGGCTTTGTGATGCGCCGCAAACTCTCCTCCCTCCGCAGTCTGTTCCGCTTCCGCCATAAGCGCCGGAACAAACCCGCCGACAATGACTCCACACCCACGGCAGCACCCGACTCGCTGCTCGTGCCTCTCTCCCGGGATTCCATAATCATTACTGAAGAACACGTCCGCAAAAGATGAAACGCCAACAACTCCACATATCGCTCCTGACGCTCCTGCTCGTCCTGCTATGCGCCTGCTCCACCACCCGCCGCATACCCGACGGAGAATTGCTGTACACCGGAGTGAGCAAATTCAGTGTGGAGCCACGCGCCCGCGGCGACAAGCTCCCCTCCGATATGGTCAGCCAAATCAAGGAGGCCGGCAACGTGGCTCCGAATAATCCCATGCCGTTCATGAGTCCATACGTCCGGACCCCTTTCCCGATAGGGCTGTGGGTATACAACAACATGAGCGACTCGGCCTCCGGCATCAAGGGATGGATTTACAGAAAGCTGGCAAAGAACCCGGTACTCGTCTCTGCCGTTAAGCCTCAGCTTCGCGTCAAAATGATGGAGAGCATCCTTGACAACAACGGATACTTCGGCTCATCGGCCAAATATACCATCAACCAAAACAAAAGGAACCCGAAAAAGGCACGTATAGATTACGAGGTGCAGGTGGGAGAACCCTACCTTATAGACTCGCTCATCTATTTCCGCCCCGGAGACCGCTCCGTACTGCACTACATTGACTCGCTGGCTCAGAAAGACCCCTATCTCAAGGCAGGACAACGCTTCTGCACGGACTCTCTGGCGGTGGCCCGCACACGCATCACCAACTCCCTGCGAAACCGAGGATTCTACTATTTCCGGCCGGAGTACATCGAGTTTCTGGCCGACAGCACCATCACCGCCCGCCGCATAGCCCTCAGACTCTCACTTGCCGACAACACTCCGGCAATAGCGCTCCGCCAATGGGTAATGGGCGATGTCAAGGTATTCATACCGCGCAACTCCTCCCGCAGGCCGGGCGTGCCGGACACCATTGTCTCCCCCAAGGCGACTGTGGTCGTTATGCGTCCCGCCAAGCTCAATGAATCCCTCATACCTTCCTGCATCACTTTCCGCAAAGGACGCCTATTCTCCGTACGCAACATGGACCGCACTCAGACGCGCCTGAGCCGCCTCGGCATATTCTCCTCGATTGAGATGCAGGTCTATCCGGCCGATACGCTGCTCGACGACAACAGGCTGAACGTCGACATACAATGCCGTTTTGACAAGCCGATAGAGGCCGGCATAGAGGTGAACGCCACTTCCAAGTCCAACAGCTACATCGGCCCAGGCCTTATTTTCTCTCTTACCAACCGCAACATATTCGGGGGAGCCGAACAGCTTTCCGTGAAGCTGAACGCCTCTTACGAGTGGCAGACAGGACGCGGACGCTCTTCTGTATTCAACAGCTATGAGTTTGGTCTGAACGCTTCTCTGGCTTTCCCGCGTCTGCTCGCACCGCGTTTCGTCCCGCGTACTCAACGAGAGCTGAACTGGACCCGCATCTCCCTTAACGCCGACCTGTTGAACCGCCCCCATTACTTCAAGATGGCCCAGTTCGGCACTGCAATTTCTTACGAGTGGAGGGCCACCCGTCACACCCTGCATCAGCTCACTCCCTTTAAACTCACTTACACCAAACTGATGCACACAACCGAGACTTTCGACTCCATCATGGCCACCAACCCCGCCATTGCCGAGAGTTTCAAGAGCCAGTACATTCCCATGCTCTCATACACGTATACACTTGACAAGTTCCTGGAACGCGAGCGTATCAACGGCATTAACTTTACCGCCACGATATCCGAGGCCGGCAATATATTTTCCGGCATCTACGCCCTATGCGGCGTCAAAGGGGAGAAACGCCTGTTCGGCACGCCATTCTCCCAGTTCGTCAAAGGGCAGGCGCAATTGGTTTACTCCCGCAGACTCTTCAAGGGAAAGGACCAGTGGCTCGTCTCGCGCGTCCTCATAGGCGCAGCCCACGCCTACGGCAACTCCGACCAGGTGCCTTACAGCGAGCAGTTCTACATCGGCGGAGCCAATTCCATCCGCGCGTTCACAGTCCGTTCCATCGGTCCCGGTTCATACCGCGCCCCTAAAGACCAGATTAACGGATATTTCGACCAGACAGGTACTTTCAAACTGGAACTCAACACCGAGTACCGATTCCCTATCTACAAATTCCTGCACGGCGCCGTTTTCATCGATGCCGGTAATATCTGGCTCCTAAAGAACGACCCCAATCGTCCCGGCGGACAGCTGAAAGGAAGTACATTCCTCAAAGACATCGCTCTCGGAACCGGTGTGGGACTTCGTGCGGACCTCGGCATGATTGTAATCCGCGGAGACCTAGGTTACGGCCTCCATGCCCCTTACTACAACAATTCACCTCACTATTTCAACATCGCTTTTAAAGACGCCCTGGCTTTTCACCTGGCCATAGGCTACCCGTTCTGACATTATGCGTAACCTCTTGTCGATTATCTCACTCCTGATATGCGTATCCGCCGCACAGGCTCAACTGCCGGAACCTCCCGCCCACGCTCCATTCACCCCCGGCATCACCGCAAACGCGGCCAAGAATTACTGCGACACCGTAGCTCTACGCGCCCCCGAGGGCATATACGTCTGGCCCGAAAAGGGTGCCGTTGTCCTTATACGCCGCTGCGATGAAGTATCTTCCCGTCCGAACTACTCATCCCCCCTCGACGTACCCGACGCTTACAGCATAACGGCAATCGAGACTTCGGACATATTAATTCCACCCGGCACGACTTTAGGCTATCTGTACCCTTCGGCAGATGCCAAAAGCTACCACCTGTACATATATGGGAAAGCGGACGAATCCGGTCTGTCGGTACCCAGGCGCATGGCCGCCGAGTTCAACCCCATCCAACAGACTTTCAATTTCAAAGAACGCAAGACATCGGTAACCTTCAATCCGCTCGCCCTGATACCCAGGATGCGCTCTTTTCTGAGAATCAACACCAATAATCCGATAAAGGAAATACCCGGAGGCCTGCGTCGAATCTACCCGGTCCCGAACCCGACGCCAAACAACCCCGCTCTGCCCTATCCCCGCTACTTCTGATACCCTACCCCCTCCTGCGACTATTCTGTCACTCCCCCATAAAACAGTAAAACCGTTTGACCTTCGCAGGCCAAACGGCGTATCGTAAAAGAATTTTCTCTATGGGAATGAACTGATTTAGACTTTATGGTCAATGTCAGCCGAGGCTTCCGGTCCCCGGCAGACGTACCTTTCGGTTTATTCAGCTTTAGCCTCTTCGGCTGCGGGAGCCTCGGCTGCGGGAGCGGCGGCTTTCTTAGAGCGGGAGCGGCGGGTACGGGTACTCTTCTTCTCCTCTTTGGATTTCAGCATTGCCTCGTTGAAATCCACAAGCTCTATGAAGCACATCTCGGCATTGTCGCCCAGACGGTGACCGGTCTTGAGGATACGGGTATAGCCTCCGGGACGGTCGGCGATCTTGTCGGCTATGGTTCCGAACAGCTCCTTGATGGCCTCCTTGTTCTGCAGCATCGAGAAGACGAGGCGACGGTTGGCCATATCATCCTTCTTGGCGCGGTTGATGAGGGGCTCGGCATAAATACGCAGAGCTTTGGCCTTTGCCAAGGTGGTATTGATTCTCTTGTGCATGATGAGGGAAATGGTCATGTTGGAGAGCAGCGCGTCGCGGTGAGCCTTCTTTCTGCCAAGGTGGTTGAATTTCTTATTGTGTCTCATCGTTATACTTCGTTAATCTTTATCTAATTTGTATTTTGAAATGTCCATACCGAAAGAAAGGTTGAGGCCTGCGAGCAGGTCGTCAAGTTCAGTAAGAGACTTCTTGCCGAAATTGCGGAACTTCAGCAAATCCGTCTTATTGAACCCTACGAGGTCTCCCAAGGTCTCCACCTCCGCACTCTTCAGACAGTTGAGGGCACGGACACTCAGGTCCATGTCGTTGAGCTTCGTCTTCAGGAGCTGGCGCATATGCAGCACTTCCTCGTCGAATTCCTCGTCGCCCTCTTCCTGAGGTGTCTCCAGCGTTATCTTCTCGTCGGAGAAGAGCATGAAGTGGTAAATCAGGATTTTGGACGCTTCCTTAAGTGCTTCTTCCGGTGAAATAGAGCCATCAGTGGTGACTTCGATGGTCAGCTTTTCATAGTCGGTCTTCTGCTCCACTCGATAGTTCTCCACGGCATATTTGACGTTGACTATCGGAGTGTAGATAGAGTCGATGGCTATGACATTAAGCTCGGAGGTGCCTATCATCTCGCGGTTCTCGTCAGCAGGAACCCATCCGCGGCCCTTGTTGACCGTGAACTCCATATTGAAGCCCTGGGCAGGGTCCAGATGACATATCTCCAGCTCGGGATTCAGCACCTCAAAGCCACTTAAAACCTTACCCAAGTCTCCGGCTTTGAACACATCTTGTCCCGACACGGACACAGTAGCTGTCTCCGTCTCAGTGTCTTCCACCTTCTGCTTGAAGCGCACTTTCTTGAGATTCAAGATGATGTTGGTCACGTCCTCCTTCACTCCCGGAATAGTGCCCAACTCATGCGCTACACCGTCTATACGGATAGAACAGATGGCATATCCGCCGAGGGAGGAAAGAAGTATGCGGCGGAGGGCGTTGCCCACTGTCTGACCGTATCCCGGCTCCAGGGGTTTGAACTCAAACTTGCCGAAGGAGTCGGTGGCTTCCAACATGATCACTTTGTCGGGTTTCTGAAATGCTAAAATAGCCATGGGTCTCTATTTATTTATTATTTAGAATACAACTCAACAATCAATTGTTCCTTGATAGTTTCGGGGATGTCTTCGCGCTGGGGGAGGTGAAGGAACTTGCCGCCCTTAAGGCTCTCGTCCCACTCTATCCAGGGATATTTGCTATGATTGAAGCCGCCAAGGCTGTCGGCGATTACCTCCAGTGACTTGCTCTTCTCGCGTACAGCGACTACGTCACCGGGCTTTACCTGATAGGAAGGTATGTTGACTACCTTGCCGTTTACGGTCACATGCTTATGGAGTACAATCTGACGGGCTGCCGGACGTGTGGGAGCTATGCCCAGACGATAGACGACATTGTCCAGACGACTCTCCAGGAGCTGCAGAAGCACCTCACCGGTAATACCTTTGGTACGGGCCGCCTTGTCGAACAGGTTGCGGAACTGACGCTCCAACACGCCATAGGTGTATTTGGCTTTCTGCTTCTCTTTGAGCTGCATGCCATACTCCGAAGTTTTGCGACGACGGTTCTGGCCGTGCTGTCCTGGGGGATAGTTCTTCTTTGCCAGAACTTTGTCTTCTCCAAAAATTGCCTCGCCGAACTTGCGGGCTATCTTAGATTTCGGGCCTGTATATCTTGCCATTTCTAAAGTTTACTTTTTTAATTAAAGTCATTTGCGCCGCTCCTTAGCGCAGCCGCGACTCCCGAGAGAAAGTCTTGTGTGGAAGTCTATTCGCATTCAGAGCGACTTGGGTTGAGTGTTGTTTGGTTTTGTTTGTTTCCGTTTGTCTGCCGTTGCCTTGCACCGGTTTCAGTCTCTTTCAGAGCCACTGTCTGTAATGCAGGGATGAAAGGAAGTCTACCCGGCTATGCGGACAAGCGACAAGCGGAATTGCCGAGGGCTGTCTTCCTAATCCCGGAGATTACACTCTTCTTCTCTTGGGAGGACGGCAACCGTTGTGGGGCAGCGGAGTGACGTCTATGATTTCCACGACCTCGATACCGGCGCCATGTACGGTACGGATTGCGGATTCACGGCCATTGCCGGGACCCTTGACATAAGCCTTCACTTTGCGGAGACCCAGGTCGTAGGCTACCTTGGCACAATCCTGTGCTGCCATCTGTGCTGCGTAGGGGGTATTCTTCTTGCTTCCACGGAAACCCATTTTACCTGCGGAAGACCATGAGATGACCTGACCCTCGCCATTTGTCAAGCATACGATGATGTTGTTGAAAGAGGAGTGAACGTGCAGCTGACCCATTGCGTCAACCTTGACATTTCTCTTCTTTGCTGCGACTGTCTTCTTTGCCATACTTTAATTTTATTTAGTAGCTTTCTTTTTGTTAGCGACTGTTTTCTTACGCCCCTTACGTGTACGGGCATTGTTTTTGGTGCTCTGGCCGCGCACGGGCAAGCCGAGACGGTGACGGATACCTCTGTAGCAGCCTATATCCATGAGTCGCTTGATGTTAAGCTGGATTTCGCTGCGAAGGTCTCCCTCCACCTTGTAATTCTGCTGGATTACCTCACGCACGGCGGCTGCCTGTGAGTCTGTCCAGTCCTGTACTTTGATGTCGCGGTCAACACCGGCCTTCTCCAGGATGGTCTTGGCTGCGCTACGGCCTATGCCGTAGATATAGGTCAAGGCGATTTCGCCTCTCTTGTTTTGCGGCAAGTCTACGCCGACAATTCTTACTGCCATATACTTAGCTTCTTGATTTTGTGCAAAGTTAATAATTATTTTTGAAGTTATCAGCGCCGGCCTTCCGGCCTTGCGCCCAAGGAGCTTCCCGCAGTCCGGGACAACACCTCAAATCCTTCTTTTACATCTGAATGTAAATATTCGCCATCTAAGGCAGGATTAGCTCTTTTTAAGGCAAATTATACACTCCGATGAGCAGAACAATTAGCCCTGACGCTGCTTGTACTTAGGATTTTTCTTGTTGATAACATAGAGTCTTCCCTTACGGCGTACGATTTTGCTGTCGGGAGTGCGCTTCTTTACTGAGGCTCTTACTTTCATTGTCGTTGCTGATATTTGTTTTGATTATTTGTAGCGGAATGAGATACGTCCTTTGCTCAGGTCATAGGGTGACATCTCCACTCGCACCTTGTCGCCGGGAAGTATCTTTATGTAGTGCATTCTCATCTTGCCGGATATATGGGCGGTTATCTCGTGACCGTTCTCCAACTCTACCTTGAACATCGCGTTGGAGAGAGCCTCCAGGATTACGCCGTCTATCTCTATCGCAGCTTGCTTTGCCATAAATCTGTGTACTTGGATTTAATTTGTGAAGTTAATTTGTTCAGACGTTTTTCTCTTTTTCGGTGTTGCGGTCCACGGCGAGTGCCGCAGCCTCTGCCGAGTGTTCGCTCCTGAGGCCGGGGACTACACCTCCACGCTCGCGTATGGCATCTTCTATGAACTTGAAAGTGGTGAGTATTTCCGGGCGGTCATCCACCATCGCGATAGTGTGTTCGAAGTGTGCCGAAGGCTTGCGGTCCCTGGTGCGGCACTGCCAGCCGTCACGTTCTATGACGATGTTCTTGCTGCCCATATTCACCATCGGCTCTATGCAGATACACATACCGTTGCGCAAGACAGGACCTATTCCACGACGTCCGTAATTGGGCACTTCGGGATCCTCGTGCATCTTGCGGCCTATGCCGTGTCCGCACATCTCGCGTACTATGCTGTAGCCCTGTTTCTCGCAATAGGTCTGCACTGTATTAGCGATGTCACCTATTCTGCGCCCCACATGGGCCGCCGCGATACCTTTGTAGAGGCTCTCCTTTGTAACGTCAAGAAGACGCATCACCTCAGGACTCACCTCCCCTACAGGGAATGTGTAGCACATATCGCCGTTGTAGCCGTCCAGCTCCACTACACAATCAGTGCCCACGATGTCTCCTTCCTGAAGGACATAAGCGGAGGGAAATCCATGCACCACCGTCTCGTTGACTTCGATACAGAGAGTGCCGGGAAATCCGCCATATCCCAGACAGGCGGGCTTGCCGCCGTTGTCGCAGATATATTCGCGGGCTATTGTGTCCAGCTTCTGAGTGGTGACCCCAGGTTTTACCCACTTGGACACCTCTCCGAGGGCTTGGCTGCAGAGCAGCGAAGCTGCACGTACAAGTTCTATTTCTTCAGATGTCTTGAGAAAAATCATCTTTTGCTTCAGAAGTCAGTATCCGGTCCGGAGGTCTTCGTCGGGACTTTGCCCGTCATGTGGGGTCGAGGTGGGAGAGGACTCGGGGACCGTATTCCCGTCTTCTTTAATTAAAAGTCTAAAGTTTTCAGGTTATCGAGTTTCGCGTGAGTGAAGTGTCCCGCACTCGGAACTCCTCACTCCGCGAATGCTGCAATTATCAGAATGCGCTGTTGCCTGTGGTACGGCCTTTGATGCGGCCGTCTTTCATAAGTCCGTCGTAGTGACGCATTAACAAGTGACCTTCCACGATACGCAGTGTGTCGAGTATCACACCTACAAGGATAAGCAGTGATGTACCGCCGAAGAACTGCGCGAAGCTGCGGTTAAGACCGCAGATATACGCAATTGCGGGCAGGATAGCCACAATACCCAGGAATATGGAACCGGGCAGTGTGATACGGCTCATGATTGTATCCAGATACTCCACTGTGGGCTTGCCGGGCTTGACACCGGGTATAAAGCCATTGTTGCGCTTCATGTCTTCCGCCATCTGCGAAGGACGCACTGTGATGGCGGTGTAGAAGTATGTGAAGGCCACAATCATCAGGAAGTAGATAAAGTTATACCAGAATCCGTACATATCGGTCAGAGCCCCGAGGAAACCGGTATTCTCCGTGTTGAAGCCGGCCAATGTCATAGGAATGAACATCAGGGCCTGCGCGAAGATAATCGGCATTACACCGGCGGCATTCACCTTCAGGGGAATGTACTGGCGGGCGCCGCCATACTGCTTGTTGCCCACGATACGCTTGGCGTATTGCACAGGCACCTTGCGGGTACCCTGTACAAGCAGCACCGCACCGGCTATCACGGCCAACAGAATGACAATCTCCACAAGGAACATCACCAGGCCGCCGCCTGCCGAATTAAGCAGACGCTGGCTGAACTCCTGAATGAAGGCCTCGGGCAGACGGGCGATGATACCAATAAGGATGATGAACGAGATGCCGTTGCCCACTCCTTTCTGGTCTATGCGCTCGCCAAGCCACATGATGAACATGGAGCCGGCTGTAAGGATTATGGTCATAAACGCTATGTTCAGCCCCGTAATGGAGTTGGCCGCCGCCGTAGCGCCTGCAGCGCCAATCTGCGCTTTCAGGTTCAGCAGGTAAGCAGGTGACTGGAGCAATAGGATAATCACTGTGAGCCAGCGTGTGTACTGGTTGAGCTTCATCCTGCCGCTCTCGCCTTCGCGCTGCATCTTCTGGAACGAGGGCAATACCATGCCGAGCAACTGTATCACGATGGACGCAGTGATGTAAGGCATGATACCCAAGGCAAAGATAGAGGCCTGCGAGAAGGCGCCGCCGGAGAACATATCCAGAAGCTGCATCAAGCCGCCGGAGGAGAACTCCTTCAGCTTGGTGAGGTCGTCCGGATTGATGCCGGGGAGCACCACATAGCATCCGAAGCGATAGATGATGACAAGCAGCAGAGTGATGCCTATGCGCTTGCGCAAATCCTCTACGCTCCAGATATTTTTTATTGTTTTTACAAATCCCATTTTACTTTACTTTTTAATTACGGTACCACCGACGGCTGCAATAGCCTCTTCCGCTGACTTCGAGAAGGCGTTTGCCTCTACCTCCAGAGCCTTGGTGAGCTTGCCGCCGCCAAGAATCTTGACGAGGCTGTTCTTAGACACAAGGCCTGCGGCGAGCAGGTCGGCTACCGTAATCTTAGTAAGGTCTTTGGCCTGGGCGAGTTCCTCCAGGACGTTGAGGTTGATAGCTTTGTACTCTACGCGATTTATGTTCTTAAAGCCAAACTTGGGCACACGGCGCTGCAAAGGCATCTGACCGCCCTCGAAACCGACTTTATGCTTGTAGCCGGAACGGGATTTTGCGCCTTTGTGTCCGCGGGTGGATGTACCGCCGTAACCGCTGCCGGGGCCGCGGCCTACTCTTTTGCGGTCCTTATTGGAACCCACTGCCGGCTGCAGATTATTTAATTCGAATTTCATTGTTGCTGAATGTTTTGGGGAGCTTGAGCCGAATCCCTTGCCTGTCAAGGAGCTGTCCGCCTTGTCCGCGGACTTCCGAAACATCAACGCCATGCACGAGGGCGCCGGGGGAGTCGGCTTCAGAGGCTCAGAATGTTAATTTTAACTTAATTCTCTAAAATTCAGAAACACCGCTCTCTCAGGCCTCGGTTACCTGAACCAGATGATGTACCTTGCGTACCATGCCGCGGATGCAGGGATTATCCTCATGCTCCACGGTGTGGTTCATCTTCTTCAGACCAAGGGCATCGAGCGTGGCCTTCTGGTCATGAGGGCAATTGATGCGGCTCTTGATTTGCTTGATAATGAGTTTTGCCATTGTGCTAATTCTGAATTTTATTTGCCGTTAAATACTTCGTCTACGGTGATACCTCTGTTCTGTGCCACCTGCGCGGGGCTGCGCATCTCGCCGAGGGCGGCAATCGTGGCCTTTACAAGGTTGTGAGGGTTGGAAGAACCCTTGCTCTTGGCCAGCACATCGGTTACACCTACGCTTTCAAGCACCGCACGCATAGCGCCGCCGGCCTTTACACCGGTACCGGTGGAAGCGGGTTTGAGGAAAATGCGGCTGCCGCCGAATTTGGCCACCTGCTCGTGAGGAATCGTGCCGTTGTGAACGGGAACGCGGATAAGGTTCTTCTTAGCGGCCTCCACGCCTTTGGCTATGGCGGCTGTCACCTCGTTGGCCTTGCCCAGACCCCAGCCGATAACGCCGTTGCCGTTGCCGACGACCACGATGGCTGCGAAGCTGAAAGCGCGGCCACCCTTGGTGACCTTGGTCACACGGTTGATGGCTACCAGGCGGTCTTGCAGCTCCAAATCATTTGTAGATTTTACTCTGTTGTTCTTTGTTGCCATATCTGTGTTTAGAATTTAAGACCGGCCTTGCGTGCTGCGTCGGCCAATGATTTTACTCTGCCGTGGAAAAGGTAGCCGTTACGGTCGAAAACCACCTCGGTGATACCGAGTTCAAGGGCCTTCTGGGCTACCTTCTCGCCTACCTTGGCGCTGATTTCTGTCTTGGTGCCTTCGGCGATACCTCTGGAGTCGGCGGCGCAAAGCGTCTTGCCGGCCAGGTCGTCGATAAGCTGCACGTAGATGGCCTTGTTGGAGCGGAATACGCTCATGCGAGGACGCTGGGCGGTGCCGGAGATGCGACCGCGGATACGTGTCTTGATTTTATTTCTTCTTGCTATCTTAGATATCATTGCTTCTGACTTTTAATTATTTGGCATTTGCACTCTTACCAGACTTGCGACGGATAATCTCGCCGACAAACTTGATACCCTTGCCCTTGTAAGGTTCGGGCTTGCGCAGTGAGCGTATCTTGGCGCATACCTGTCCCAGGAGCTGCTTGTCCGCGCTCTCAAGGATAATGAGCGGGTTCTTGTTACGCTCGCTCTTGGCCTCTACCTTAATCTCTTTGGGGAGCTTGATATAGATAGCGTGAGAGAAGCCCAGTGCCAGCTCCAGCACCTGACCGGTGCTTGTGGCACGGTAACCTACGCCGACCAACTCCATCTCTTTCTTATAGCCTTCGCTCACACCTACCACCATGTTGTGGATAAGAGCGCGATAGAGGCCGTGAAGAGCACGGTGCTCACGGTCGTCGCCGGGACGGCTTACCACGATGTGGCCGTTTTCCTCCTCCACCTTGATGTCGGGGTTTACGACCTGTGTGAGTTCGCCCTTGGGACCTTTCACTGTAACTGTGTTGTCTTTAACCTGAACGCTTACGCCGGCAGGTATCGCTATGGGTGATTTACCAATTCTTGACATACTGAATACCTCCTTTGATTAATAAACGTAACATAACACTTCGCCGCCGACTTTCAGCTCTTTGGCCTGCTTGTTGGTCATCACGCCTCTGGATGTGGAGAGGACGGCGATGCCCAGGCCGTTGAGCACACGGGGCATATCTTTATAGCCTGTGTACTGGCGGAGACCCGGACGCGATACGCGCTTGAGTCCCTGGATGGCATTCACTTTGTCTACAGGGTCGTACTTGAGCGCAATCTTGATTACGCCGGACGGGGTGTCACCCTCCATGAATTTGTAGTTGAGGATGTAGCCCTGCTCGAAAAGAATCTTTGTGATCTCTTTCTTAAGTTTGGACCCGGGAATTTCCACTACGCGGTGGCCTGCCTTGATGGCGTTCCTGAGTCTCGTCAGATAATCTGCTATGGGATCAGTCATTTTTTTGATGTTTAAATTGATTCAGAATTTCTGAACAATATTTAATACTCTCTGATTTTCGTTTTTGTAACCGGGCCGGGAAAATGGCCCGGAGATTAGTGTGCCTTCGCTTACCAGCTTGCTTTCTTGACGCCGGGGATAAGGCCTGCGCTGGCCATCTCGCGGAACTGGATACGGGAGATGCCGAACTGACGCATATAACCTTTGGGACGGCCTGTGATGGAGCAACGGTTGTGCAGACGTACGCGAGAAGCGTTCTTGGGGAGCTTCTGCAGCTTGGTCAGGGCCTCATAGTCTATGTTGCCGTCGGCGTCGGCAAGGGCGGCCTTCTTAAGGGCGGCCTTGCGCTCAGCATACTGGGCTACCAATTTCTGACGCTTTACCTCGCGCGCTTTCATTGATTCCTTTGCCATTATTTCTCTGTTTTAAAGGGTAAGCCAAACTGTTTGAGCAGAGCGAAGCCTTCTTCGTCTGTGGGGGCGGTAGTCACGAATGTGATGTTCATACCGTTGAGTCTGGGCACATTATCAATGTTTATCTCGGGGAAAATAATCTGCTCTGTGATGCCGAGCGTGTAGTTGCCACGACCGTCGAGTTTGGCGTTGATGCCCTTGAAGTCGCGGATACGGGGCAGAGCCACACGGATAAGACGCTCCAGGAACTCGTACATACGGTCCTTGCGCAGTGTCACCATCACGCCCACGGGCATTTTCTTACGCAGCTTGAAGTTGGAGATATCCTTACGGGAAAGGGTAGCCACAGCCTTCTGGCCGGTGATGGCAGTCAGCTCGTTGATTGAGGTCTCGATGATCTTCTTGTCCTGGGTGGCTTCGCCGAGGCCCTGGTTGATGACGATCTTCTTCAGACGAGGCACCTGCATCGGAGTCGTGTAGTTGAACTCCTTGGTCATTGCGGGCGCGATGGTCTCTTCGTATTTTTTCTGGAGTGTAGTGCTCATTATTTGATTTCCTCTCCGGATTTTTTAGCGTAACGAACTTTCTCGCCCTTATCGTTGACACGGATGCCGATACGGGTCGGTTTTCCGCTCTTGGGATCGATGAGGCTGAGGTTAGAGATATTGATGGGAGCTTCCATCTTTATGATGCCTCCCTGGGGATACTTCGCGGTGGGCTTGGTGCTCTTGGAGACGATGTGTACGCCTTCAACGATGGCGCGGTTCTTGGCAGCGTCTACAGAAAGCACGCGACCCTGCTTGCCGCGGTCCTCGCCTGCGAGAACGTAAACGGTATCGCCCTTTTTAATATGCATTTTGCTCATAATGGGGATGACGTGTCGTCGTTTTTTGTTTACGGTTGGTTTGACAGTGATTAGAGGACCTCGGGAGCGAGGGAGACAATCTTCATGTTGGTGGCGCGGAGCTCACGGGCGACAGGGCCGAAGATACGGGTGCCGCGGAGCTCGCCGGCGTTGTTAAGCAGCACGCAGGCGTTGTCGTCGAAACGGATGTAGGAACCGTCGGGACGGCGGATTTCCTTCTTCGTGCGGACTACGACGGCCTTGGAGACTGTACCCTTCTTTACGTCGGAAGAGGGGATGACGCTCTTGACGGAGACGACGATGATGTCGCCTACGGACGCGTAACGACGGCCGGTGCCTCCGAGGACGTGGATACACAGTGCCTCTTTGGCGCCGCTGTTGTCGGCAACGGTCAATCGGGATTCGGTCTGTATCATGGCTTACTTAACTTTTTCGATGATTTCAACTAATCTCCAACGCTTGGTCTTAGACAGAGGACGGGTCTCCATGAGGCGCACTTTGTCGCCTACGCTGCACTCGTTGTTCTCGTCATGGGCGTGGAACTTCTTGGTCTTGTTGACGAACTTGCCGTAGATGGGGTGCTTCTCCTTCCATTTCACCGTAACGGTGATCGACTTGTCGCCCTTGTTGCTCGACACGATGCCGATGCGCTCTTTGCGCAGGTTTCTTTTTTCTTCCATAACAGGTTGAATAAAAGGTAAGGGTAATTACGGTTAATTTGGGGGATTATTTTCCGGCGAGCTCGCGGGCGCGAAGCTCGGTCTTCACTCGTGCAATCATCTTGCGGTCAGCAGTGATTTTCGCGGGGCTGTCGAGGGGAGAGACGGCGTGGTTGGCCTTCATCTGAAGGTAATCCTTCTCCATCTGTGCCAGACGCTCC
>ERZ860264.359-NODE-359-length-42413-cov-6.048397_pt1 | contig 42413 bp, 39 predicted proteins | sample MGYA00509980_ERZ860264 | MGnify/ENA primary metagenome ERZ860264 (study PRJEB30046, sample SAMN00715212) | human gut metagenome | study: EMG produced TPA metagenomics assembly of the A metagenome-wide association study of gut microbiota in type 2... | reverse complement strand
AAATCAAGCACAAAATAAAACTTGCGGCCAACAAAATTCGCTTGCAGAGCATCATTTTCCCGTCCCGTGCGCAGCCAGCGACACGACATCGTCCGACAGACTCACCCGGCCTTTTTTATACAGCAATCCCAAGGCCTTTTTAAAATCCTTTTTACTGCATTGGAACAATGATTTTATCTCCTCCGGTGAAGATGAATCAGTCACATTCATCCTGCCTCCATTGTCTTTAAGATAACCCACAATCCTCCTTGACAATTGAAACACACGGTCGCCGCCGCGCCCTCTCAGCGTCACGTCTATCTTTCCGTCCTCTCTGACATGTTTTACATAAGCCGACAACCTGTCGCCGACCCTGATTGGGTCAAACACATCGTTGTTGTAGACCATACCCCAAAACAAATTGTCGACAACCACCTTGAATCCCAAATCAGTACGCTTCACGACAACGATTTCCACCTCGTCGCCTTCCTCGCATCGCGGAGCTTTGTTGCCGATATATTTGTTCAGCTTTGTGGAGCCCACTATTCTTTTGGTCTCATTGTCAAGATACACATACACGATATAGTCACGGCCCTCCTCAATGTCTACCGCCTGCTCTCTGAATGGGACAAGCAAATCTTTCAGAACGCCCCAATCCATAAAAGCGCCAACCGTCCCTACCGATTTAGCACGCAGAAGCCCCACTTCGCCGACCTCCAAAAACGGACGTTCGGTAGTTGCCACAAGGCGACCAGCAGAATCGCGATATATGAAAACGCGCTGCATATCTCCTATTTTCAATTCCTCAGGAGCATATTTTTGAGGCATCAGGATTTCGCCATATTCTTCACCATCAAGATAAAAACCGAAGTCAACTTTTTTTACGACCTCAAGTTCATTGTAGTTTCCAATTTTTATCATATCTTTACACAAAATATCTGCTAATATCGGCATAATTTTTCAATTAGGAGCAATGAAACTATCATTTTTTCACAATATAAACACCAAGCTGTGTTACGCTGGCTGTATTTGTCTAATCGCCGCCTCTGCCTCATGCGGCACTGGCACAGCCAGCAAATCAAGCGACAACAGCATTCAGATAGGTATGGACTCCATCATGGTCTGCGATTCAATCACCGACCAATCCGGAATAAAGGTGACAGCCTCGTTTAGCGCCACGTTTCCCTCCTCTTTCAAGAACTCAAAGAAAGAGGCTGGAAAATTACTGTCAACAATAAATTCCGCAATATTCAACACTACCGATGCCAATATGCCTGACGTTGCGAAGAAAACGGCAGGCGCCCGTCTGGCCTCCTACTCGTCCACAGCAGCAGATCCCATTGATGAATCACTCGAGGATGAAACCACGCCAATCTCAAATTTCGGCATCCGTTTGGCGGTCAGTCCCATTTATCACAATTTCGACTTTTTGTGCATGGTGAAGAACTCAACCACAAGCAAGGACTTCAAGCCGTCGTTGGCTTCTAAATCGTTCTACACATTCGACCTGCAATCAGGCAAACGTGTCATGCTCTCCGACATCTTCTCTGAAACAGACATTCTGAAGATAAACGGCCTTCTGCAAAAGCAACTGCTGACCGACACAAAATGCAGAAATTCAGACCAGCTGGCAGACTACGGATACTTCAACGCCGACAACCTATCAGTGACAGAAAACTTCTCACTGACAGACAACGGAATCTCATTCCACTACAACCCCTTGGAGATTGCGTGCTACGCCGTTGGCGAGGTATGCATATCCCTCCCCTACAAAGATTTGAAACAATATATCAATCCGCAATCTCCAATAAACAGGATAGCCAGATAAGAATACGTTATGGACATAATTTCAAAATACTTCCCCGACCTGTCGCCTCGACAGATAGAGCAATTCAAAATGCTTGGACCGCTATATGCCGAGTGGAATCAAAAAATCAATGTCGTTTCAAGAAAGGACATTGACAACATTTACCCCAACCACATTCTGCATTCTCTCGGAATTGTAAAGTTCACAGATTTCAAAGACGGATCCGAGATAATCGACATTGGAACTGGTGGCGGTTTCCCCGGAATTCCATTGGCAATAATGTTTCCAAACACGCACTTCTTGCTTGTAGACAGAACTGGTAAAAAAATCAAAGTAGCCACAGCAATCGCCAACGAGATTGGGCTGACAAATGTTGACTTACGACAGGCTGACGTTGCCGAAATAAAACAGAAATTCGATTTTGCCGTATCGCGCGCAGTCATGGAACTACCGCAACTCGCGACATTGGCTAAAAGGCACATAAAGAACGACTGCATAAACAGCATTCCTAACGGCCTGATATGCCTGAAAGGCGGCGACCTCTCGGCAGAAACAAAGCAGTTTGGCAGCAACGTCATCGAAACCGACCTATCATTGTACTTTGAGGAGGATTTCTTCAAAACAAAGAAAGTGATATACGTAAGTCTATGAAAATACAGGCATTCATATTCAACCCTTTCGCCGAAAACACTTATGTAGTGTGGGACGAAACTTCACGCCATGCAGCCATCATCGACCCTGGATGCAACAGCGAAAGAGAGAAATCTCTGTTGACCGACTTTATACGCAACAACAATCTTGAGATAAAGCATCTGCTAAACACGCATATGCACATCGACCATTCTGCCGGAAATGCGTTCATTGAAGACCGCTTCGATATCGCAGCATCGTGCCACCCAGCCGACGCATATCTTGCAGGGCATCTCACTCAGCAAGCACAGATGTTTGGTTTCCCATACTCAGGCAAGGACATTGACATCAAGAATCCTTTGAGCGACGGGCAAACGCTCAACGTTGCCGACTCCGAATGCCGCGTTCTACACATTCCCGGGCATACAAAAGGACATTCTGCATTTTATTTTCCAAATCACGATTTAGTATTCTCGGGCGACGCCCTCTTCCATTTGAGCATAGGAAGGACTGATTTTCCCGGCGGCGACTATTCCACACTGATAGAAAGCATTGAGAATAAATTGTTGACACTCCCTCGGCAAACAATTGTCTTGCCAGGGCACGGAGAGAAGACAAGCATCGGCTTCGAGCAGACAAGCAACCCTTATCTATAAGGCTGCGGCGCCCATAGACAACATCAACAGTCGATCATACTTTTCACAATCGGTCGCAATCCGCTGACGAAGCACTCCACGGCAATCACCATCAAGATGAGCCCCATAAGGCGCATCATCACATTATTGCCCGTTTCGCCAATAATCTCAACCAAACGCGTTGAAGCCTTCAAGATAAGATATGTGATTAAGAACACAACCGCAATGACCGTGACAAGCCCCGCCACATAGAGAGGCGTCCGTGCATCCTCCATCAACACGATACCATTGGCAATACCGCCAGGACCACACAACATCGGTATGGCAAGCGGGGTAATCGAAATGTCGTCGGCATATTCTTTTATTTCAGTGTCGGCAAGCTTCATCCGAGTAAACTTCGCTTGCAGCATATCCCAACCGATCTTAAAGATAACAATTCCACCAGCCAAACGAAATCCATTGGTCGACAAGCCGAACACCATAAACAAGAATCGTCCGAACACGGTAAACGAGACAAGCGTCAAAAAGGCTATCACCGTCGACTTGCGCACTATCTTCTTGCGTTGAACATCGCCCATACTTTGCGTCATGGTCAAAAACACTGGCATTATACCCAACGGATTGACCAACGTGAAAAACGAGGTAAAACACAATAAAATATATGTCCAAAAATTACCGTCCATAATTCGTTACACTTTGTATAAAAAAAGTGGCAGAGAAAAACTCTCCGCCACCATATAGAAGCCACATCAAAGAGTGTGCTGAAACTCCGATAGACAGGATTTGAGTATTCTCCCTCTGCTGTAATCCTCCGGTCTTTCGACATCCTTACGGATTGAGGCCCGCCATTAGAGAAAGAAAAAGTCTCGGCATTTCTAAATTATTTGATGAGTTTCCCAATCTGCTTTGATGTGGTTTTATCTCTTTCTCTACTGCAAATTTAGTAATTTTATTCTGACCATCCAAATATCCGGGCAATAAAAAAGTCTCAATTTCTTGAGACTTTTATTATTATTTCCCTCGCAGCGAATTAGGCGTTCTTAACCTTCTCTACGATAGCCTTGAAAGCAGCAGGATTGTTAACTGCGAGGTCAGCAAGGACCTTGCGGTTGATTTCGATTCCCGCTTTGTGGATAAGACCCATCAACTTAGAGTATGACAAATCTTCCAAGCGAGCAGCTGCATTGATTCTCTGAATCCACAATGCTCGGAAATTGCGTTTTTTGTTCTTACGGTCACGATAAGCGTAAGTCAAACCCTTTTCCCAAGTATTCTTGGCTACAGTCCACACATTCTTGCGGCAACCATAATAACCTCTCGTGAGTTTGAGAATTCTTTTTCTTTTAGCTCTTGATGCTACGTGATTTACTGATCTTGGCATTTCTTTTTTGTTTTTTGGACGTGAGCGGCAAATCTGTCTTTGCGCTTGGCTCGGCTCGGCGTCCGGTTAATAAAAAGGTGTTGAAAAATTTAAGAAAACTTGAAGTGTCTTAGCTTTGTAATAATATGTACTCCGCTGTCTTACTTCATTGCGAGAAGCTCGCGAACAGCCTGGACATTGGCGCTCTCCACGATTGTGGTGTGGTCCAGCACACGTTTGCGCTTTTTGCTCTTCTTGGTGAGAATGTGGCTGTGGTAAGCGTGTTTTCTCTTGATTTTTCCTGTTCCGGTGAGAGCGAATCTCTTCTTACTGCCGGAATTAGTCTTTACCTTTGGCATTGTTCAAAAAAAATTTAGTTGTTGTTCATTACCTCGGCACGGGGTGCCTACGGTCTCTATTTATTTTTGTTTATCTCTCTGCGAGTCTCACTCGGCTGCGGCGCCCTCTTCCGCCTTCGGCTCTCCTTCGGCCTCGGCCTTGGGGACATCGACAGGCTTGGGAGCGGCTTCGGGCTTGGCTTCCTTCTTGCCGCTCTTGGGCTTGATGGGGCTGAGCATGATTGTCATGCGCTTGCCTTCGAGCACGGGCATCATCTCTACCTTTCCGAGGTCCTCCAGGTCGTTGGCGAAACGCAGAAGCAGCAACTCGCCCTGCTCCTTGAAGAGGATGCTGCGCCCACGGAAAAACACATAAGCCTTTACCTTGGAGCCTTCTTTAAGGAAGCCCTGGGCGTGTTTGAGCTTGAAGTTGTAGTCATGGTCATCCGTCTGGGGTCCGAAACGAATCTCCTTCACCACCACCTTAGTCGCCTTGGCTTTCTGCTCCTTCTGTTTCTTCTTCTGCTGATAGAGAAATTTCTGGTAGTCCAGCACACGGCATACGGGGGGCTCGGCCGTGGGTGAAATCTCCACGAGGTCCATCTCCTGGTCACGGGCTATGCGCAGGGCTTTTTGCAGGGGATAGATACCCGGCTCTACATTGTCGCCCACAAGGCGCACTTCACGGGCATGTATCTGCTCGTTGGTCGCATACTGGTCTTTGGCCTGCTGACGCATTCCACGGGGACCGCGTTGTCCCGGTTTGGGTCGGGGACCTGCGGGTTTGGGTCGATTCCCGAAAAATTGAGGTTTTTTCTCCATTAAAGAGTGTTAGGCGCAGCCTGTGGTGACGATTCCGGTCTCCGGGCCGCTGTTGATGTGACTTTTTATTTAGGTGGCAGATGCCGTCTTAGAGGCGGCATCTGCCGTATTAACACATTGATTTACAAACGCTTCTGTCAAGCCTCCGGCTCTACGGGAGCGGTCATGGCGGCCACTTCCTCCGCGATTTGCGCTGCAAAGTTAGCAATTTTCATTGAATTAGTGCCTTCTTCGCCGGATTTTCTTACAGAAACTTCGCCGGCAGCGGCCTCTTTCTCGCCCACGATGAGCAGGTAAGGCACTTTCTTGAGTACATTGTCGCGGATTTTCCTGCCGATTTTCTCGTTGCGGTCATCCACAATGGCACGCACCTCGGCATCCTCAAGCTGCTTGGCCACCTCGTAGGCGTAGTCGTTGTACTTCTCGGAGATGGGGAGTATGACACACTGCTCGGGGATGAGCCACAGGGGCAGATGGCCGGCGGTATGTTCCAGCAGCACAGCCACGAAACGCTCCATCGAGCCGAAGGGAGCGCGGTGTATCATCACCGGACGGTGCTTGGCGTTGTCCTTGCCGGTGTACTCCAGGCCGAAACGCTCGGGCAGGTTGTAGTCCACCTGGATTGTACCGAGCTGCCAGCGGCGCCCTATGGCGTCCTTGACCATGAAGTCGAGTTTGGGGCCATAGAAAGCGGCCTCGCCCTCTACCTGACGGGCCTTCAGGCCCTTCTCGGCGCACGCCTCTATGATAGCGTTCTCCGCAAGGTGCCAGTTCTCGTCGGAACCTATATACTTGGTCTTGTTCTTGGGGTCGCGCAGTGAAATCTGAGCCTCATAGTTGTCAAACTTGAGAGCCTTGAAGATGTAGAGGATAATGTCCATCACCTTGAGGAACTCGCCCTTTATGTCCTCGGGAGCGCAATAGATATGGGCATCGTCCTGCGTAAATCCGCGCACACGGGTCAGACCGTGGAGCTCACCGCTCTGCTCGTAGCGGTACACGGTGCCGAACTCGGCAAGGCGCAGAGGCAGGTCACGGTATGAGCGCGGATATGCCTTGTAAATCTCGCAGTGGTGGGGGCAGTTCATGGGTTTGAGCATATACTCCTCGCCCTCCTCGGGAGTGCGGATAGGCTGAAAGCTGTCCTTGCCATACTTAGCCCAGTGGCCGGAGGTCACATAGAGGTTCTTGTTACCTATATGTGGAGTGATTACCTGACAGTAACCATACTTCTTCTGAATCTTGCGGAGGAACTGCTCCAGGCGGTCGCGCAGCGCGGCGCCCTTGGGAAGCCACAGGGGAAGGCCCTGACCCACAGTAGAGGAGAAAGCGAAGAGTTCCATCTCCTTGCCCAGCTTGCGGTGGTCACGCTTCTTGGCCTCCTCCAGCAGAGTCAGATACTCGTCCAGCATCTTTTTCTTGGGGAAGGTGATACCGTAGACACGCACCAGTTGGTTGCGCTTCTCATCGCCGCGCCAATAGGCGCCTGCCAGGGAAAGTACCTTCACGGCCTTGATGGGTGCGGTGGTGGGTATGTGGGGACCACGGCACAAGTCGGTGAAAGCGCCTTGCGTATAAGTGGTGATATGGCCATCTTCCAGCTCACTGATAAGCTCGCACTTATATGTCTCGCCACGGTCGCCGAACATTTTGAGAGCGTCAGCCTTGGATATGTCCTTGCGGACGATGTCCTCCTTCTTGGCCACCAACTCCATCATCTTCTTCTCAATCTTCGGGAAGTCCTCGGAAGTGATTTTGTTCTCGCCCGGGTCAATGTCATAGTAGAAACCATTCTCGATGGCAGGACCGATACCGAACTTCACGCCGGGGTACAGCTCCTGCAGAGCCTCGGCCAAAAGGTGTGCGGAAGAATGCCAGAAAGCATGCTTGCCTTCAGCATCATCCCACTTAAAGAACTCTATAGAGCCATCCTCGGCAATAGGACGTGCCAGGTCCCAGTCCTCGCCGCTCACCTTGCTCGCCAACACATCGGAGGCAAAGCGCGGGCTGATACTCTGGGCTATCTGAAGCGGAGTGACGCCAGCCTCAAACTGCTTGACGCTGCCGTCAGGAAAAGTGATATTAATCATAATTCAAACAATATTCAGTAAATACGCATAAACAGACATAACATATACACAAAGCACACACTACGCCAAATTTTTTACAAAGTTACTAAAAATCTACGGAACCCCCACAAAACAACCCGGAAAATCCGCCAAATATTACTAAACTCTGACAATTTCAACATATTTCGGAACCATTCAGAAAGCATGGCCCATTTTTGCCGGATAACGACAGACGAAATGTATTATAATATTATAAGAGGTCGTTGAGGGCGGCGGCGAGACGGGAGCCGGTGGTCAGTATGCGGGCGAGCGTGCGGTTTTTGTCGGTGGAGACGGCGAGGACTGCCGTCAGGATGTCTATCTCCGAGCGAGGAACTGCTCCAGGCGCGGATCGACAAGATTACATCCGCATAGAAATCCCTGCCTTTTGCTTTCTTTTCCGCCACGTACGCCCGGCAGCTACAAAGTAAGAGGCCCTCAATCACAGTAATGAACTTTTAGGGGAAACCGGCTGACTTTATTCCGCAAACAAAAAAAACGATTCATAGTAGACATACCGCCAACGAAACCGCCGCCAGATTGTCCCGGTCAATCAGACAGTCTCTATATGATATTGACAATTTGTATATTAAATTTACAATTTGCAGCATTGCAATTTGCAAATTTAGTCAAACGAAATCAAAAACTTTAACTTTGCGCAGTCGATATATCGTAGGAGGCAATCTTTCAGGTGCACCTTTCAAATGGCCTCGGCAGCGCAATAGGCACGGAATACAATCCGGCTGTGAAAGTTGAGCGCTATACGCTTGATGGAATCAAGGCTGCGGCAGGCGCCAGAGGCATCCTGATAGAGAAAGCCGTACTTAGTGACGGCCCGTCAAGCATCCGTAAAGTCATAGTACGTTAATCAATACAATAATATGTTCAATAGACGATTATTCGTTTCATGTGTGGCGGCGCTGGCATTGTCCGGCGCCACCGCCTCGACTCTTGAGTTCTCCTATAACGCCAATGAAGACACACCTCTGTGTTATGGCTTTAACCGCATAGAAACGTATGATGTAGCCATAAGAATCAAGCAGCCGGGGCTGGTCGGCGCCAAAATAAACAAGATTTCAGTCATGCTTCCGGCTGACGGAAAGGACGTGGCGAACCTGAAAGGCTGGCTTACATCGGAACTGAAATTAGGCAAAGTCGACGGCAAGCAGCAGAATGTGCCGGATATATGCACGGTGGATGCCTCTTTAGACAATATGATTCTGACGGCGGAATTCCCGGAACCTTACACCATTCCCGCAGAAGGTGTGTATGTCGGCTATTCGTTTGACATAACGGCAAAGGATACGCAACAGCTCGCCAACCCGGTAATCGTCGCGCAAGGACAAGCCCAGGATGGACTGTGGATACACACTTCTAAATCCAAACTGAAATGGGTTTCCCTGAGTGACGAGCTTGACGCGGTAAGCGCTATGACCGTGACCTTGGAAGGTAATTTCAGTGCCGACGCGGCCACCTCATCGTTTGCCGACATCTATGTGGAGAAAGATGCCGAAGGGACAGCTGTGGCCAAAATCATGAATCATGGCACCAATGAACTTCAGTCGATAGAGTATACAGTAACACTCGCCGGTCAGACGCTCAAAGGCAACCATACCTTCAGCAAACCGGTCGCAGCACGCTACGGAGCCTGGCAGCCGCTTGAGATAGAACTGCCGCCGGTTCCCAAAACAGGAGTGTACGACCTCTCATTTAACGTAGACAAAGTCAATGGACAAGACAACACCGATGTCGGACACTCTGTTAAAGCGCCAGTCAATGTACTTCCTTTCGTACCGGTAAACCGTCCCCTCGTGGAGGAGTTCACAGGACTGGGCTGCGGTTACTGTCCACGAGGATATGTGGCGCTGGAGGAGATGGGCGCGGAGTACGGCGACCTCTTCGTAGCTATGGCATATCACTCGCAAAGCTATGAAAGCGGCTGCATGGTGACAATGCCCGACAACGCTTTCCCAATCAAGGTAAACGGCTTCCCTTCGGGGTGTATAAACAGAGGCAAAGAGATGGACCCCGGTATGTTCCCCTATGTGTGGAACAGCTATACTCAGCCGATGCCCGAAGGCGACATCCATGTGTCGCTCGGATGGGAGGATGACAGTCATACCTGCTTAGTGGCTGAAAGCGAGACTCGTTTTATCTACAGCATGGACAATCCCGGATACCGCCTGTCTTTCGCATTGGTGGCCGACGGACTGAGCAATCCCAAATGGGGACAAACCAATTATTTCATGGGAAAGTCGGCAGACGAATACCCCGGTGAACTTTGGGATAAATTCATCAACGGCAAGAAAACGGTTTTCGGACTGACTTTCAATGATGTCGTCGTATATTATCCTGATGTCACAGGTATAAAGGGTTCGCTCCCTACGATTTTCAATGAAGGGGAGACCTATCAGTACACTTGGAAAATCAACACGGCCGACGTCGTGAATATCCAGGGCAACCGTATAGTGGAAGATTTTGACAAGACAAGGGTGATTGGCATTCTGCTCGACCCCTTAGGCAAACCGGTTAATTGTATTTCATCCTGCTATCCCGGTCAAAGCGGCATAGACGCCGTAAGCGGACAAAACGATGTCATCGGCTCTGAGTATTATGATATGCTGGGACGCAGGGTTGACGAGAATTTCAAAGGCATATGTGTCCGTATTGACCGTATGGCCGACGGAAGCCATAGGTCAGTAAAGATTATCAATTAAGTTTTTTCATAATACCTAAGTCCGGGATGCCTCCTGTCGCGGGAGGCATCCTTGTTTTATGTATTCTCATCCTTGCGGTCTGCGGTATGCTGTACCGGTCGGTTAAGGTTATATGCCTGCTGCCGGAACTGAGCCGGACTCAAACCTGTCTTTTGCTTGAAGAGACGATAGAAAGTCGACTGATTGTAGAAACCGACAGCCGTAGACACCGATTTGACAATGTCCGGTGCCATTGAAGCGGAGAGTATCCGTATTGCCTCGTTGAGGCGCAGTTCGTTGATATATGAAGAATAAGACATACCAGTCTTCTGCCGGATGGCCTTAGACAGATAAGTGCGGTTGGTAGAAAGCGCCGACGCGAGCTTCTCGAGTGTGAGTGAGGAATCCCGATACACATATTGTTCCTCCATAATCCGGTTAAGCTGAAGGTACAGACGGTCAAGCGTGGCATGCAGATGCTCCGAATCCGATTGACGGCTCTGTTCCCGTTGTTTCAGGGTTTCGGCCAACTGAAGGCGTAACTGACGCTCGCTTGAGGCGGCTTTCAGATTGATTTCAGCCATGCGTCTGGAATAACGCAATTTTCTGTTGTAGAATACTACAAACAGCAACAAAACAAGCGCTAACAGCACGCAGATACAGAGAACAAAGACAAAATCACGTTTTTTGTGCATCAGCTCTATTGCTTGCCTGGAATTGATGCTCTGCTGTTCAGCGATTTTATAGCCTACCTCAAGGTTAGCTATTTCCCTTTCTTTTTCAGCCGGAATCGCCGCCGAAAACAGGCGGTTGTACTCCTTGTATGCTTGTAATGCCGATTGATAGTCTCCGAGAGCTTCATAAGCCCCGGCCTTCTTGAGATATATGTAATACTCCTTTGCATAAGGCTTGTGGCCCAAGGATATTCTTTCAGCTTCTTCGAACAAAGCGATGGCCTCGCGATACCGATGACGAGAACTAAGAAAATTGCCGTAAGAGGCGCGTGCGTACCAACGGTCGCGGGGAACGGTGAACTCATCGTAGAGGAGCGCCTTTCTAAAATATCGTTCCACCTGTTCATACTGTTTCTGCCGGACGCATATCTCAGCCCTGAAGGTATCAAGGAAAGAATACTCTCCCTTCATCCCCGCCTGTTTAGCCACACTGTCCGCTACGGCGAAAAGCGATGCGGCCTGATGGCAATCGCCCTCTTTCAAGAGATATGAACTCATGTTGACGGCAGCTATGTATCGGCTGGAAGGAGAATCCGTATTCTCAGCCATACGCAGACATTCACGAGCCCATCTGATGCCTGATTTATCGCTTTTGTTATCTTATATACGTGAAAGTTGACCCAATGCGACGACAGACAAATCATACAAATGCAGGTCTTTAGCCCCGTTCAGGGCATTGAGGGCGAATCCGGTCGCCCTTGAATAATCTATTTCCGAGATACTATATTCCGCGAGGGCGGCATTGAGCCATGCGGCGGCACGCTTCGTGGCATAGTCGGATTTGGTTACCGTGGCTGTGGCTTCCTGCACCATCCTATCAGCCACAGAATCTGTTTCAGCCATGACAGAGCCATATAGCCTGAACGCCAACGCCATGTCATAAGCCTCACGGTTTTGACTCTTTAACGACTCGTCCCTAAGTTGTTCCGCAGCCTCAATCATTGGACGGAAGCGCCGGTAGGACAATGCGTCTTCACATTTCTTGACTAAGGCTATTTCATTTGCAGTCCATGACTTACCGGCCAAAGAGGCTGGAATAAAACCAATGATAATTGCCAGAAGTATAAGGAAACGCGTTGTCAGTTTCATGCCATTTACCTGTTTAATCTGATTGGGAAAATACCGTTTCTGTTTTACATCCTTCCGTCATATCGCTAAAAAAGATTCCGGAATTGCAAATATAGCGAAATTCAACAACAATAACAAATATCCGGAGACCAAAAACCAAACATACCATTATGGACAGGATGTTTCAACCGGATAAAACAGAAAAACGTTGCAACTAAACCAGTTGCAACGTTATGCACTATCCTGCCGGATAGTATCCGAGCCGCGAGTGGGTTCTTAACCATATTTTCAAAAGTATTTATCGGAACACAAAAGAAATTAAAACGGTTATATTTCAGCGTATTATAAAAACTGAGCGTTTTCTTCAATTCCTGTAAATTTCCTTATTTTGTAGTTTTTGGCTACCCTTTGGCTACCCGAATCAGAAATTTTTACTACCTTTGTAACCATAAGAATCAAAGAACAACAAACATGGCAATAAAGAAGAATTATAGAGCCGATAACACATATCTAATCAGCACGGATACAACGGATAACCCCAAACTTGGGGCTAAGGTTTTGAATGACGGTCGTGAAAGCCTGTTCTTGGACTTCTATTTTGGCTATTCTAAGGTGTTCAATGAGAAAACTGGCAAAGAGACTATAAAAAAGGACCGGCGTCGTGAATACCTGAGCCTCTATCTTTGGCAGGCTCCCAGAACGCAACTTGAACGCCAACAAAACAAAGAGCTTCTTGAGATTGCCAAGAAAATCCGTTTTGAGCGTGAACAAGAACTGAAAGAGGATAAACTTGGCTACCGGCTGAAGAAGGAGGAAGTCGAGATTAACTACCTCGACTTTATGGCTGATTATCATGCCTCATATACAAAGAAGGACGCTAACCAGATCCGTCGTGCCCGTACTGTATTCATCGACTTCCTGATTGATCCGAAAGGGAAACTGTTACCGGAGAAGATTACGGGACCGATGACGAAAGAAGAGAAGGAGGCCATCCGCAAAAGCAATACAAAGAAAGAGGCGCAGAGGGAAAAGAAAGCGCATGGACTCATTGTGCGCCCGCAGCAACTCACTAAAGACTTGATGAAAGCGTTCACCGAGTATCTCATCAACCGCTTCACCGGCGAAGGCGCACACACGGTTTATGGGCGCTTCAAGAAAATGATACTTGCCGCGCTTGATAAGGACATAATTACAAAGAATCCGTGCCGGGGTGTCTCTATCAAGAAAGACTACGGTCAGCTTAAAAAGGAAATCCTTAGTCAGGAAGAAATCGTTCTGCTCGCCAATACGCATTACGAAAAGGAGAATCCCGACATTCACCGTGCCTTTATCTTCTGCCTCTACTGCGGTCTTCGTTGGTGCGATGTAAAAGATCTAACCTACGCCAATGTTGATTATTCAAACAAGCTGTTGAAGTTTGAGCAGAGCAAGACCAAAGCTCACAGCGCAGCAAGCGGGGTTGTCATACCCCTCAATGACGGACTTCTGCACCTTATCGGTCAACCCAAGGATGGCAACCGTAATCAAATCATCTTCCCATTGCCGTCGCATACCATGTGCCTGAAAGCCCTGCGCCACTGGGTGGCCCGCGCCGGCATCCAGAAACATATCACATGGCACTGCGCCCGCCACAGCTGCGGCACCAACCTGTTGAGCAACGGAGCCAACATCAAGACCGTCGCCAGCATCCTCGGACACAGTGGCCTCGCCCACACCGAGAAATACACCCGCGCCGTCGACGCCCTCAAACAAGCCGCCATCGACTCCCTCCCGCCACTAGAACTTTAGATAACCAAATAATAGGAGTGAAACGCAAAGTAGTTGAGCGATTGATAAAATTTCTTTTTTGAAAGATCACTTATTATTTGTAATTTTGAGGATTAATATTGAAGCTTATGACAGACACTGATATTAATAGAATCAAAGTTGTGCTGGTTGAGAAGAAACGCACGGCTAAATGGCTGGCTGGAGAAATAGGCAAAGATCCGGCTACCGTTTCAAAGTGGTGTACCAATAAGGCTCAGCCCGCTATTGAAACATTCCGGAAAATTGCTGAGGCTCTTGATGTGGATGTTAAGGATTTACTATGTTCGACTAAGTAAATATTGCGACTATGCCTGCCAATAAGAATGCTCAATATCGATACCGTGTCTTAAATGACTGCTTTAGAGATATAATGCACAAATATTCCTTTGATGATTTACTTGAAAAGGTAAATGAGCGTTTGTATGAGCTGAATGGTTATGGCTCGGAAATTAAGACTCGGCAATTGAGGGATGACATAGCGGCAATTAGGAATATGCTACCAAAGCACGAAGTCTCACTTGAGACACTGATTCTTGAAGGCAAGAAATGCTACTATCGGTATGAGCCGATCGGCTATTCTCTGTTTGATGATGATCTGACAATTGAGGATGTGCAAAAGTTGACTTCCACAATTGATATGCTTAAAAAGTATAGCGGTCTGCCTTCGACTACATGGCTCGAAGAGGTAATTACCAATCTAGAACTTCGATTTGGTATAAAGGCTAATCCGGAAAATCTCGTATCGTTTGGTCAGAATGAACAGCTTAAGGGGCTGGAATTCCTTTCCTCTCTAATAGATGCTACCATAAATCATTCAACATTAGAGTTGTGCTATAGAAGTTCAAAAGGTACAGAAAGTACTGAAACTGTTTACCCTTATCATATGAGGCAGTATAATAACCGGTGGTTTCTCATTGGTAGAAAGAAAGGTAAGAATGAAGTTGATAATTTCGCACTTGACCGCATACAACATTTTCATGTGATCGGTGCTGCCTTCGTTCCTAATGATATTGCTGATTTCTCGCAGTACTTCAACGATATTATAGGTGTGTCTGTCCCCCGAAAGGACGCGATGAAGAATTTGGAGACTATTATACTACGTTTTAGCCATCGCCGCATACAATACGTATTAACGAAACCTCTCCATCACTCACAAAAGAGGTTAAATGATACTGACATTTCAATTGAAGTAATTCCAACGAGAGAACTTTTTCAACAGATTTTTTCGTTTGGCCCGGATGTAGAAGTTATAGAGCCACAGAGCCTTAGAGTGGAGTTTGCAAAAAAAGTTGAAGAAAATTTCAAAAAATATTTTGATATGCAGGATGCCTGCACAGTACCTCTCTAACTTTGCAGTGTCAAACAAGTTTAGGAACTCTTTAATGCTTTTGTTATGGTAAACGTTTACAATGGTGAGACGACTGCAAGAATCATTTGGGACATTCTTCGCGGTGAAGGCAGGGACGTTGACTCTACTTCATTTGCAGTCGCGCTTAAAATCCTTTATTATCGTCATAAAGGATATTCGATAGATAATAATATCGTGTTACCAGATGAGACTACCCAGGACAGTTTAGTATCCTTATTTAACTGCTACGTTGTGTTAGGAACAAAGATCGATCAGCTAACTACGTTTATCACTGACATCCCAGACGAACAATTTAAATCTATATATTCCGAAATACTTTTAGAACTGATAACGTTAAATGCCATCAATAATCCACGCGGAGCTGAGCTTACGCCTAAAGAGATAAATCAACTGTTATCTTATCTTGTCTCCTCCTTTGGCTGCAATTCGGTGTACGATCCTTTCTGCGGTTCTGCTGGCATTGTCAACTATTTGCCTAATGGCTATGCTTTTACCGGGCAAGAAGTTAATCAACTTGCATTTCTTGAAGCAGGTCTAACGACCGAACTTAATAAAGGGAGAATTAAGACTTCCCTTAGCTCAAAAGACTCAATCTCCCACTGGTCTGAAGAGTCTTATGATGCTTTAGTCTCATGTCCACCGTTTTCTGCCTTCCTAGAAAACACCGCAGAACAGAATGTGGCCCAAGAGACGCATGTAAGATGTTCCTTCGTTGAGGATCTTCCGATCGTAAGAGGTCTTAGCGTTAATAATGCCAAGGCTGTCATCACACTACTCCCTTATACATTCTGCTTCGGTAATGCCCATAAGGACTTAAGACGCTTTCTTGTCAATAACAATTACATTGACACGGTTATATCTCTTCCTGCGAATCTGCTTTACGGGACTAATATTAAGACAATTGTTCTGGTGTGCCACAAGCATCGGGAAGAAGAAGCTCCTGTGAAGTTTTTCTTCGTTGAGGATTTCACTATAGGCAATCGTATTCGTGATAAAAAGCTCGACGTTGAGCGGCTTATTACCGGGATGAAGACGATGTCTGGGCTTAAATATAACCTAGTTTCGAGAGAGGAGATAAAGGGAAATGACTACTCCTTTATTCCGGCATTGTATCTTCCAGTGGATCTTACGGGAGATAGAGTCGTGAAGCTGTCAGAACTTATTAACCCTATCAGTAGTTCCCGGGCGACAAAGCCCGATACCCCCATTTTAGATTCTGATATCATGTCGAATAATGCCATAGGTGCGATTCTGAATGCAAACAGGACCTCTGAGAAGAATACGACTCCAAACAATTTGAGGTTCTTTGATTGTGCGAAGGAGGACAAATGCCTAATTGATATTAGCTTGGGTGCATCGCAACGCTATGGTCTGTATACCTCTGGTGGAGCATTTTTATGCTCAAGAATTTTGAAAGCGTTTACTATTAATACCGAATTGGTCGATCCCGAATATTTAGTTATTGCCCTTTTCAAAAATGAGGCACTTAAACTGAGTGGATCGAATCTGACAACCATGCTTGACCTTAAGCTTACAATTGATCCTAAACCTAAGCAGGTTGAGATTGTAAAGCGTCTTAAGGATGAGTATCTTGAGAATCGAGATCGCGAGTCTGCCGCTGATCGGGAACGCCTCGGGAAGAAGACTGTTCAGTCCGAGATTGAACATATGCTCGGAAGGACTCAGCAAAGGATAGGTCGATTACTCTCTCTATTGAATAAGAGTATGCCTTCCGATGTTGAATACTATAAGTATATGAAACGTCTCAAAGACAATTTCGATTACATGGAGCGGCTTATCCATTTTACCAATATGCCATTGGAATCTTTCAATCTTACCCAAGGTAATCTGGGTGCATTCATTGAAGACTATGTGGCGGCTTGGAACAACTATGGTCCTGGATATTTCGATGTAGATATTGAGAATCATCTGGAAGGTATGGAAGAGATCGCCATAGATAAAACCCTTTTAACAGTAATGCTCGATTCTATTCTGGATAATGCTGGTAGACATAGCTTTGAAAAGAGGAAATGCGCTGAAAATAAGGTCGTCATTTCATTAGATTGTGTAAACGAAAGCGGCAATTCCTATATCGTAATTTCGATTGCAAATAATGGCAAGCCTTTTGCGGAAGGTTTCACTATCGATGACTATATATCCCGTGGCCGCTATTCAGCCATTTCTGGACGTTCTGGCTTAGGTGGTTACCATGTTTATCAAGTGACAAAGGGACATAAAGGACTGTTGTCTATTAGTTCGAATGCTGAGTGGAATGTTATCATTGACATTCTTATCCCAGAAGGTAGTATTAACCCTGAATTACTTCCAGTTTATGGAAAAGAATATCGTTAAAATAATATGGGCTGACGATGAAATCGACAGCTTATTAGATGACATCGTAGAGAAAACACTTAGGGATAAGTGTTTTGAGGTCATTGGGAAAGCTCATAATTCTGATGAATTGAAAGCTTTGCTTTATGAGAAGCACAACCAGACCAATGCTGTAATCGTTGATGCCAATTTTTGTGAATACGGAACCCCGTGTAATGAATTCGACACTTCCGGCCTGGATTCCTCCAGAAGTCTGCACAACAACTTATATTGTCACATCCCATTTTTTCTTTTCACAGCTCGTCCAGATGCTGTTTTGAAGAAAAAATATGAAATAAACTGTTCCCCGGTTCTTCGCGATTTCCCCAGATATAAGCGTTGGTTTAGCAAATCTATCACTGATGAATTTGATCAAATGCTTACGGCCATCAGGGATGAAGTAGAACTATTCCAAACTGCTGAATACATAGTTGCTAATCGCTTCAAGAAAGAGTTGGAATCGGCGGTAACTCTTCTTGACAAGAAGCGCTATGATATATTATTTGATCTACTGGTTCGCGACTATAATAATACTCTCATGGAATTGGAAGACCCATTTAATGGATTGCGTAAAATCCTTGAGATGCTATTTATTGCTCTCAAAAAAAACTCTATCGTTCCGCCGTTGTCGGAAATGAATGGCATTGCGACATATTTATGTTACAATAATCCAGGCAGAAAGTCCCCTGATTACGGCAAATACAATGCGCTCAAGAAAAACCTTCTTCCCAGAGCTTTGGCTTTTGAAGTTGTTACAATGACAAAACTCATTCAAGATGGGTGCCATGTAGGAGATAAAATGGTATATGAGGTAGATGAATATTGGACGAGAAGCAAAGATGCTAACTTTCTACGAATTATTCTCTGGACAGTGGTTAGTCTGTTAAAGTGGACAGAACAAATTTGTTCAAAGTATCCAAATCCGGCAGAGAACGAAGGTTCACTATGGACACCGGCATCACCAACAATTCAAAACACAACTGATTGATTATGAATAAGCAGCAGCTTGCCAATAAGATATGGGCTTCGGCGAACGCCATGAGAGCCAAGATTGACGCCAACGAGTATAAGGATTATATTCTCGGTTTGGTGTTCTATAAATATTTGTCGGACAAGGAAGTAAGTCACCTCAAAAGTATTGACTGGACAGATGAGGACCTGCCTGATTTGAAGGTAGACTTCAATGACCCTGATGTGCGTGCGACAATTGAGAATTGCAAGGCTAATATCGGCTATTTCATCTCGTACGATAATCTGTTCTCCACTTGGCTTAAACCTGAATCGGAGTTCTCTGTGTCGGTGCTCAGTGGTGCTCTTAGCTCGTTTGAGAACATGATAGCCGAGGAATACCGCTCGGTCTATGGCAGTATCTTCAAAACTTTGCGTACCGGGCTCGACAAACTCGGCACAAGTGTTAGCGAACAGACCAAAGCGCTTAAAAAGCTGATTTTATTGATATGCGATGTACCTACAGACAATTCGCAGAATTACGATGTTTTGGGCTACATTTACGAATATCTTATCAGCAAATTTGCTGCCTCAGCAGGCAAGAAGGCTGGTGAGTTCTACACTCCAAGTGAAGTTGCCCAACTTATGAGCGACATCGTTGCCGAGCATCACAGGTTCAAGAATCAGATTGAAATCTATGATCCAACAAGTGGCTCAGGCTCGCTGCTCATTACTATCGGCAAGTCCATCGGTCGTCATATCGCAGATTCAAACAGTGTGAAATATTACGCACAGGAGCTGAAACCTGCCACATACAACCTGACTCGTATGAATCTTGTTATGCGTGGCATTTCGCCTTCTAATATCGAGACCCGGTGTGCCGACTCACTTGCCGAGGACTGGCCAATAGTACTTCATGGCCCCGAAAGAGGGAAGGCTCTGCGCGTAGATGCTGTGGTGTCGAATCCTCCGTATTCACAGCATTGGGGTAACGGTGATGCCGAGTACGACGCCCGTTTCAAGGATTTTGGCGTAGCTCCGAAGTCAAAAGCTGATTATGCTTTCCTGCTACATGAACTGCATCATCTTAAACCGGACGGGATTATGACTATTGTACTTCCTCACGGTGTGCTCTTCCGTGGAGAGCCAGAAGACGGGGCCGAAGGACAGATCCGTGCCACGCTTATAGAGAAAAATCATATCGACGCCATTATCGGTCTGCCGCCCAATATCTTCTTTGGCACAGGAATACCCACCCTGATAATGGTTCTGAAGCAACACCGCGACAATGACGATGTGCTCATCATCGATGCTTCGAAATACTATTTAAAAGGCAAACAGAATGTCCTACGTGCCAGTGATATCAAGCGTATATCTGATGCATATAGCGAACGTAAAGACATTCCCGGCTTTTGTCGTGCTGTCAGCCGTAGGGAAATCCGCGACAACGGTTACAACCTCAATATTCCCCGCTATTTAGACTCGTCGGAGCAGCCTGAGCAATTCGATATCTATGCCACTGTTTATGGAGGCATACCCGACAACGAAATAGAGGCTCTATCTGAATATTGGAATGCGCTTCCTTCTCTGCGCAACGAGTTGTTTATTTTCGATTCGGACAAACCATATTCAACTGCGACAAATGAAGATGTTGCTAAGGTGATAGATTCCAATAGCGATGTGGCTGCGCTCTATCGGAAATACGATGATGCATTTACCGGATTCAGCGATTGGCTGCATGGTCTCTTGATTGACAACTATGCTACAGTGAATGCACCGAAAGCATTGGATGAAATTGCTGCTGATATTTTCTGCCGTTTGAAGGGATTCTCATTGGTCGACCGTTACGACGCATATCAAGTGGTGAGTGACAACTGGACGGACGTCACAGCTGATCTTGAAATGCTACAGACCGAGGGCCTTGATGCAGCCCGGGCTGTGGAAACCAAAAACAAGTTGGTCAAGACCGATGACGGAGAGATTGAGGTTCCGTCAGGCTTGGAAGGCAGGATTATTCCTTTCTGTCTTGTCCAAAGGGAAATGTTCCAACATAAGCTTAGAGAGATTGAAGATATAGAGCGCCAGCGTAGTGATACTGATTCTCTTATAGATGAACTCCGCGAGGGCTTGGACGAGGACGAAGCTCGGACTTACATGGTTGAAGATACCGATCGTCTCGACAAAGCGCTCGTTAAGAAAGACTCCAAGAATAAGGATGGCGAGATTGAGCCTACCACTCTTCTGAAACTGAAAGAGTTTGTGCGTCTGTGGAATCGGCAGACTATGCTTAACAAAGAGCTCCGATCTGTCCGTCAGGAACTTGAGGACGCCACCATAGCAGCTATCAAGTCATTTACTGACGGGCAGATAGTTCACTTCCTCCATCTCAAATGGATAGATCCAATCTGTGAAGGAATCGCAGCTCTCCTTCCGGCGTGCCTCACGACTATGGAGAAAAGCATCGTCGAGCTTGACACCAAGTATGCCATGCCATACACCCGGCTGACTGCCGAACTCAAAGATACAAAAAATGACTTTGCGGCCCTCGTTTCTGATCTCACAGGTGATCCATATACTATTGAAGGTCTTCACGGTCTCATTAAATCCATAAATGACTAAGATATGACAGACCCGAAATTACGCTTCAAAGGATTCGAACAGCATTGGGATGAAGATATATTCTCTAATGTTGGGAAATACCGAAAAGTCTCAAATCAACTGATTCATCATCAGAATCTTCTTTCCTTAAGTTACGGAAAAATTATCAGAAAAGACATTGATTCTCGAAAAGGACTCTTACCGGCGACTTATGACACCTACCAAATAGTCGAAGATGGCACAGTCGTTTTTAGATTTACTGATTTACAGAACGACAAGCGAAGTCTTAGAGTAGGGATTGCAGAAGAGGAAGGAATTATTTCTCCTGCTTATGTATGCGTGGATGTCAAGAACGTTATTCCTAAGTTTTTCTATTACCAAATGTATTCATTTGATCTTAGAAAGACTTTCTATAGCATGGGAGATGGTCTCAGACAAACTTTGTCATACAATGAAGTTAAGAATATGCCCGTCTATTTTCCTACAGATGCCGAGCAAAAACTAATTGTTGCTTCATTGGAGTCTATTGAAAAGAAAATTTCTATTGTTGAAAAAGTAATTTCGCATATTCGTCAAACAAGAACAGGAGCGATGGTTTCTATGTTCCCTCAGAAAGGGGAAAATGCGCCCAGAGTGCGCTTCAAAGGTTTCGATGAGCTTTGGGAAACCATCAAAGCCAGAAAACTTTTCAAGACTTTCAATGAAAGAAATAGGCCTGATTTGCCTGTTCTTTCTGCATTTCAGGATAATAGAGGTATGGCTTTTCGCGAAGATAGTGGATATAGTATTTCTCATGACATAAGGAATGAGGCAACTTATAAACATGTTTTGCCAGGACAGTTTGTTATGCATTTACGTTCATTCCAAGGTGGTTTTGCTCATTCTTCGGTTGAGGGTATTACATCGCCGGCCTATACTGTTTTTGGTTTCATTGATGAAGACTCGAATTATGATTATTTTTGGAAATTAATATTCATGTCTAAGGCTTTCATCAAACGACTTGAAACCATAACTTATGGAATCCGCGATGGTCGGTCAATAAGTTTTGATGAATTTCTTAATTTGTCTTTTCTTGTCCCATCGAAAGCCGAACAGCAAAAGATTGCTGAGTTTTTCCAAAATCTTGACCGTCAGATTGAATGTCAGACTCAGATACTTGAACGGCTTAAACGAGCGAAAGCTGCATGCCTTGATCAATTGTTTGTATAATGGTGTAATCCACATAAAGTGAATACAATATGGCAAAAGAACCCTATATAACCAATGGTAGTAACTTCAAACCCGACGCCGAATATGGCGCGTGGCTACAGTCTCTCAAAAGCAGCTATCGGAAATCGCAGATAAAAGCTGCGGTAAAAATAAATGCTGAGAAACTTAGGTGGAATTGGAATATCGGTCGCGACCTTGTTATGCGTAAGGCTGAAGAGCATTGGGGCTCAGGTGTAGTGGAGCGTCTTAGTCTTGACTTGCGGGATGAATTTCCGGAAGAAAAAGGCTTCGGTGCAGACAACTTGTGGCTGATGAAACGATGGTATCTGTTCTACTCGCAAAAACTTGAACAAGTTGGTCAAGTTTTACAAAATGCGTATAATCAGAAGGATGCAATTCTTGAACAAGCTGTTCAAGTTTCTCAGGCCAATACTGATAACAGTTTTGTAGGAATGGAATTTCCCGAACTGTTTGCATTAGTTCCATGGGGTCATCATGTTGAGATTATCAAAAAATGCAAATCAGGGGATGAAGCTATGTTTTACATTCGTGAAATAATTAAAAACGGATGGAGCAGAACTACGCTTACTCATTTCATGCAGGCTAACCTATATGCCAAACAAGGGAGTGCTATATCAACATTCTCGAATTTTCTCCCTGAAGCGCAGGCGAAGTTAGCACAGGAAATGTCGCGTGAAAATTATGATTTCGGATTTGTAACCGTCCCCGAAGGTTATGATGAACATAATTTGGAGGATGAGCTATGCAAGCAAATGACGCGGTTCCTCTTAGAGCTTGGTTCTGGGTTTGCTTTTGTTGGACGTCAAAAAGAGCTCGTAGTTGGCGACACTTCACGACGTATTGACTTGCTATTCTATTTCATACCACTTTCCTGTTACATTGTGCTGGAGCTCAAAGTTGTTCCATTCCAGCCCGAATTTGCCGGAAAGATAAATTTCTACATATCCGCTGTCGACGACCTTCTCAAGTCTGATAAAGATAACCCAACTATCGGACTGCTAATCTGCAGCGACATGAATGAGACTGAGGTACGATATGCTTTCAGAGGAGTAAGTACACCCATCGGAGTGTCAACATATTCGAATGTGCAGATAAATCAGATTCAGAACATGCTCCCGTCAATTGAAGATCTAAAGGCTCAGGTGAAGCTCATTCAAGAGGAAATCAAGAGACGAGAAAACGAGGAAAAGTAATAAAGTAAAGAAAGAAATTTATATATGCCTGTTGAGAACGTAACCCCGACATATTTCGTTCGCGAGAGTGACTTTGAAACCGCTCTTTGCCAGTTGCTTCCACGTCATGGTTGGACTGAAGAGGTGATAATGAACCCCACAGAAGATGACCTTATCCGTAACTGGGCAGAGATTTTATACAACAATAATCGCGAGCGTCATCGTCTTGGTAATTATCCACTCACGGAGAGTGAGATGGGACAGGTGGTGGCTCAATTTGAGAACGCCACCACTCCATACGCTATCAACAAGCTGATAAAAGGAGGGGAAATATGCATCCGCCGTGACAATGCGAACGATACTGAGAATTACGGCCAGGATGTCTATTTGAAGATATTCGATGCACACGAAATTTGCGCCGGGCAGAGTCGTTATCAAATTGCCCGTCAGCCGAGATTTCAAGGCGCAGACGATTCGAACCGTCGAGGCGACCTTATGCTGCTTATCAACGGTATGCCGTTGATTCATATTGAGCTGAAGCGGTCTAAGGTGGATGTCAGCCAAGCAGTATTTCAGATCAAACGCTATATGCACGAGGGAGTGTTCAGTCGCGGAATCTGGTCCATGGTACAGATATTTGTGGCCATGACTCCGGAAAAGACACTCTATTTTGCGAATCCTGGCAGTGAAGACCGTTTCAACAGTGAGTTTCAATTCCATTGGGCTGATTTCAACAACGAGGAGGTGCATGAGTGGTATCGAGTAGCGCAGGATCTGCTCAATATTCCTATGGCACATCAGCTTATAGGATATTATACTGTGGCTGATGACCAGGAGGAAATACTGAAAGTACTGCGTAGCTATCAGTATTTTGCCGTCATCAACATCAGGTCGGCGATAGAGCATACCGACTGGGATATGCACAATCATCGAGGAGGGTATATCTGGCATACTACCGGTTCCGGCAAAACTCTGACCAGCTTCAAGACAGCTCAGCTTGTGGCCCAGACCGGACAAGCTGATAAGGTTGTTTTCCTGATGGACCGCATAGAACTGGCGACTCAAAGTAGTGATGAATTCCGTAACTTCTCTGATGATCCCAGTGAGATTCAGGACCCGCAGAATACAGCCACACTGGTTGCACGACTTCTTGATCCTGACAGCAAGCTGATAGTCACATCCATTCAGAAGATGTCGAGAATCAATACGGCAAACGGTATACAGCAGGAGACGCTTGACCGTATCAACCGTAAGCGCGTGGTCGTAATTGTCGATGAGTGTCACCGAAGTGTATTCGGTGATATGCTCGTCAGCATCAAGGATGCTTTCAAACGTGCTTTACTATTCGGATTCACTGGTACTCCGATATTTGAGGAGAACGCAAAGAACGAGATAACAACGGCTACTCTTTTTGGCGACATGCTCCATAAATATACGTTGCGCAATGCCATACCTGACGGCAATGTGCGTGGTTTTGACCCTACAATGGTCAACACATACAACGAAGTAGAGCTTCGGGAAAAGGCCGCATTGCACTACCTCAAAGTAGATGATGTCAGCGAGATAGAGGGAGATCCCAACAAGATGGAAATCTACAACCGCTTCATCGATAAATTGCAGATGCCATCAGACTATAATGATCCGACCACCGGCAGACGTATGCATGGAGTGGAATATTATCTTCCGAAGGATCTCTATCTGCAGGATATTCATCATCAGGCTGTGGCAAATGATATAGTCAGCACTCGCGAACGATTGAGCCATGACCATAAGTTCCACGCTATGCTTGCCGTTCAGAATATCCCCGAGGCTGTTGAGTACTATCGATTATTCAAGGAGCAGCATCCCGGACTCAATGTTGTGGCCGTATTCGACAATAACATTGACAACAACGATGAAGGTATTGCTCGCGAGGACCAGATAAAGGAAATGTTGGATGATTATAATGTGAAATACCATACCTCGTTCCGACTTGAACAATACGACAAGTACAAAAAGGATGTGGCCAAACGACTTGCTCACAAGCGTCCATATTCACATATCGATCTCAATCACGACGAGCAGATTGACCTGCTTATTGTTGTGACTCAGATGCTTACCGGCTATGACTCCAAATGGGTTAATACTCTCTATGTCGACAAGACTCTCGAATATGTAAACCTGATACAGGCCTTCTCGCGCACAAACCGCAATTTCGGGCCCGAGAAACCGTTTGGCATTATTAGGTATTACACGTTCCCCTGGACGATGAAGCAGAACATTGAAGATGCACTGGAGGTCTATGCCGACGGTACCATGACACCATTTGTCGATAAACTTGAGGTCAATCTCGACAGCATCAACCGCTACTTCATGCATATAAGAGACATATTTCGCTCACATGAAATCAGTAACTTTGACCATCTTCCCGATACAAGAGAGGACCGGAATATGTTTGCCAAGGACTTCATCAGAATAACTCATTTGTTTGAGGCGGTTAAGTTACAGGAATTCAAATGGGAGAAGCGTGACTATGAATTCCAGCATGGTGACACAGTTACGACTATCCATGTCGAACTTGACGAGGAAACATATCGAGTGCTCTTGCAACGTTACCGTGAATTGTTCTCAGATGGAGGAAGCGATCCAACAGAGCACCATGAATTCGACTATCCTGTTGACACATACATCACAGAGATGGGTACAGGCACTATAGATGCTGAGTATGTCAACTCCAATTTCAGGAAATACTTGCGTGAGCTGTTCGCTACCGGTCCCGGCAGCGAGTTGACGGTAAGGGCTTTGCAAAATTTGCATAAGTCCTTTGCCTCCATGTCGCAGCGAGACCAACGCACGGCTACAGTTATTCTAAGCGACATTCAAAGCGGTGTGCTCAGGCTAGAGAAAGGCAAGACTATTCAGGACTATATCACGCAGTATCAGTGCAATGAACTTAATAATCAAATCGATGAGTTCAGCCAAGCCATAGGTGTTGACGGTGGTATGTTGAAACGTATCATTGAGACAGAGCCAACTGAGCAAAACCTCAATGAATTCAACCGTTTTGATAATCTGAAAGCATCGGTTGACAGGGATCAGGCAAAGGTCTTTCTGTGGAAGATTACCAACAGGGAAGTGCGTCCCAGAATGGTGATGATCAATGTCGAAGAGTATCTCAAGAAATTCATCCTACACCCGTCTGAACGACAGATTATTATTGACGCATGGCACGGAACAGATTCATTGCAAGTAGAAGCAGATAATCAGGAAGAATCTATTGACGAAACATTCCGTCGTCTTGAGACTCCGCAGGCTCAGGCAACTGTCGAGTTGGACAACAATACAATAGCAGATAAAATAAAAGAAATTATCACGACTTCGCTCAGCGATGTCGCTCGATATTTGCCTGATATGGGAAGGGTGGCACAGTCGGTATTGAGTATAATTGATGCAACATCGCTTCCTACGCTTGATGGGATGGGTGTCCTTCTGCACCGAGCCTTCACAAATATATTCAAGCCCGGAGCGAATAATATTGACAAATCGGTGGCATTCAACATGCTGTCAACTCAATTTGAGGCCTTCTTGAAGAAGCTATATTATCTGATTCATCACAGAGAAATACAACCTTCTGTGCCCGGAGAAAACGTATCCTGGAAAGATTCAGTTAAGGCTTTCCGTTGTCTTTGGGGGCTAAGGCATAATTATATCGCAGGGTATCAAGAGCTTTCTCAAAAGCTTGAACTTGCCAAGTCCTGGCGCAATGATCAGTCTCATATATCGCCGACATCTACTGATGAAGAGCTTAACTTAGGTCTGAACGTGATGATTACGCTTTATGCATTTGTTGCCGGTTCAAGTATCAGAGAACTGGGAATGGCGGAAAATGACGAGACTCCTCTCACCGAAGTTCGTCGCAGGCGACCGCGCATACAGAGGTTTATAACTGAGTCAATGCCTAATACCACCGAAATGGCGGCTGAGCCTTCAGCGAGAGATCTCCCATCGGAAAGTCGTGATGAGATTCTCAAAAAGTGTATCAACCAACTTATGGGATACAATCCGGTAACCTCGCCTCTTGTAAAACAGCGCAACTGGGAGGCAATCTATCGTATTGCTGCTGATTATGGTTTTACCATTGGTGGTGATTATCAGGACTTCATGACGATTGTGAAGCGGATGAATATTACAGCTGTCCCGTCGAGAATTGATGCCGATATACTTGCTCGCCTAAACACTGGGGTATATGCTAATGATTTCAGAGAATGGTCATCAGAAGGTCTCACAGGTCGCAAACTTGCCGAATACGAAGATATTAGTGCCTGTGCAGAGCGTTTCCGGGATATTGTAAGACAAAATTTGGCTGCGATAGGAAGAAATTGATATTTTCCCGGGAAAAAACTTCATTTTTCTTGTTGCTGTGCAGATAGAATGCACAGATAAATGCTAACTTTGTAAAAGAAATTAAATCATTCATTAAAAGTTAGCGATGAAGACTATAAACATAGAAATCAAGGCCGTTTGCCCTAACTGCGGAAGTCCTGACCATCTCGAATTCTCGGAGGACAGAACTTCTGCAACTTGCACGTTTTGTGGTAAAACGTACCCAGGTGGTGAGGGAGAGATAAAGAAAAAGATGCTGGAGATGCCCGAAGTACAGGAGCAGCTCCGCAACGCTGCAGCAAGAGAAGCAGAGAAGCATCTACACGAGGAGTTAAAGAAGGCGTTAAAAGGCATAAAAGGAATCAGAATTAAATGATATGGAAGAATTAATGAAAATCGTCCTTGAATGGGGAGGCCTCACAACCGGTTGCCTTGGCATTACTGGCAGCATATTCGTGTATTTCCATTCTGACAGAAAGCTGAAGGCGCAGCAAAAGGTGCTGAATGATCTGCAACTTGAACTATTATCAGAAGAGAGGGCTGACAAAAAGAAAGCACACCTTAATGTAGAGTGCCAAAAACGAGGACCGGGTTCGTATGACCTCGTCATTGCTAATGCTGGGAAAAGTGCAGCCAATAATGTGAGCATTAAGATTCTTACTCCAATTTTTGGCATCACGCCTGGCAATGATACGCAAGATTATCAGAGTATAGCACCGCAGGGTGTAAGAAAAAATATTCAGCTCCACAAGACAACCAGTGATCCGGATGAGTTTGAAATAGAAATTTCGTGGGACGATGAATTTAAGGTTGACAATACGGAGAGAATGGTGATAGGTTACAATTAAGAACTAAAAGATTGGTCTGACATAGATTGGCATAATTCTTGCTAATTCATTTTTGTAAAAAAGATTGTTTATGAGTAAAACAAAAATTTCTATGAAAAGCCGACGGGAGCTATGGTTCCGAGCTGCCGGTCGTTGTGAATTCAAAGGTTGCAATGAACCATTGGATCGTCATGGCGTAACTATGGACACATGTGACTGTGCCGAATGCGCTCATATTATAGCGGATTCGCCCGAAGGTCCTCGTGGTGATGCAGAATTATCAAATAAACTCGCTCAAGACATAAATAACATTATGCTAATGTGTCCTAAATGTCATAAATACATCGACACTGAGGGTGCTGAAAAGTACGATGCACAGACTCTCCGAGCTATGAAAAAACATCATGAAGACCGGATGCGAATGCTCACTGGAATACCTGAGGATAATCAGGCTTTGCCGGTTACTTTTGGATCTCCAATAGGAGATAGTACGCCTATATTTAACTTCAATCAACTCTCCGCGGCAATGGTCCCGGATTTTTATCCGTCAAAGGAAAAGTCCGAAGATTTAGGCGGCGACTGGTATCATGGGGATAATTGGGATAAATTTTGGGCTCATGAGGCTGATGAGATTGAATATAAAGGACATCGTCTTCTCAGAGATTTAAGTCATGAAGATCATAAGCGAATAGCGCTGTTCGGATTTGCTCCAATGCCCTCTCTGATAAAGCTTGGTACTATTCTCAACAATAAACATGAGGTTGAGGTATATCAGAAACAAAGACGTGGGGGATGGGTATGGCCTGAGAAAGACAAGCACATTGACTTCCATTTTGTGAAAGTTCAAGCAGGTTCAGATGGTGTTGTTTTGGTGCTTTCGCTCAGTTTCCCAATTCTTTCTCGTATTCTTGAAGAACGGAACGAGGCCAATATTTGGCATCTTACTATAGATGAACCAAATCCCGACTTCTTGTCAGCAAAAACCATACTCTATGATTTCGGCAGGAAAGTTGAATATGCCTTAGACACTATCAGCAAAAACTGTCCAGGAAGTCCTATAGATTTATATCTGGCAGTTCCTGTTGCTTGTGCCATAGAATTTGGACGAGTATGGATGCAAAAAGCCAATTCTCCACTTAGAATCTTTGATTATGATAAGCGTGAGGGAAATACAGACAGACTTGCAATCACCATTAATAATTGAAAATATGGTAACATTTAATACTCCAGACATGGAGGCTTACACGAAGCTATTAACTGCTCTTGTAAACGAAATCTCTATTACGGAGACACAGTTTGAAAATCTGGTTAAAAGCTATGGCGCAGTAGGGAAATATCTGGAAGAGGATCCGCGACTTGATGGATACTCTCCACTCGTTTTCCCGCAAGGCTCTTTACGCCTTGGAACTATCATCCAGCCAGTGGGGAAGGATGATGACTTAGACGTAGATCTTGTTATCAGGCTCACCGGTAAAAGTCTCTATTGGTCGCAAGCAGACCTAAAACGTATAATCGGAGACCGACTCAAAAGTCATGGTGTATATAAGGACATGTTGGATGAAGAAGGACGTCGGTGCTGGACTTTGCTTTATCGTCAAAACTCCGACTCTAGATCAGAACGGTACCATATGGATATTCTTCCGTCGGTATCAGAAGCTGGGTATGACCGTATTCTTCGAGAAGTTCTGTCACAAGCATTTAGCCTTGAGCAGGCAAAGCGTATTGCCATACGAATCACCGACACCAAATCTGCAGATTACTACACAGGGTGGAATATTCTCACATGGCATTCAAGCAACCCGGATGCGTATGCCTACTGGTTTGCCGAACGTTGTCGCACAGCAAGGATAATCAAGGAAGGTCGCTCTATAATGGCCTCAATCATGCCGATTGGCAAGCTGGCTAAAGAAAAGTCGATTCTTCAACAGGTTGTCCAAATTTTGAAAAGGCACCGAGATATCATGTTTCGCAACGACCATGATGACAAGCCGATTTCGATAATTATTACAACTTTGGCTGGCAGGGCTTATCAAGGAGAGGAAAATTTGGTCCAGGCGTTATGTAATGTAGTGAATCGCATGTCACAGTTTATCCATAAAAACGCCAAGAACGAATATGTTGTTGAGAACCCGGTCAATCCAGAGGAAAACTTCGCTGACAAATGGCCAACACATCCTAAACGTCAGCAGAATTTCTTCCGGTGGCTCGAAGCTGTAAGTAATGACCTTAACGAAATCTTCCACTCTAAAGGACCGAGACTTCGTATAAAATTAGGGAATGCCGTTGGTTCCGATGTAGCAGCAGCGGTCTCAAAATCCTTTATAGATGATTATCAAAGCAATATTCGTGAAGGAATTGCGAAAGTTGCAGCCACAGGGGCACTAGGAACCATTGGGAAAACACTAAATGCGTCAAATTGTTTCTTTGGTGAAAAATAGACGATATTCTGCAGCACAGCAGTTATGTACCCTCCGGATTCGATATCCGGACTCGGAGGGGCATCTGTTACACAATGGTTTTGAATGGACTTTTACACTCACGCCAACAGATTTAAGCGATACATATCGGATTAAGATTATTTACCGCGATGGAATGGTGCCACATGTGTATGTACTTTCTCCCAAACCATTGAGGATGCCTGAAAACGCGAAACGTCTTCCTCACACCTACGATACTAAACGACAACGCATTTGCATTTGCCTTCCATCAGATTGGAATTCATCTAAGCTTATAGCCGACACGATTGTTCACTGGACAATACGATGGCTGATCTACTATGAGCATTGGGCCTATACCGGAATCTGGGAAGGTGGTGGCCATGGAAATTGGGATGTATTACCCATATGTGATGATCACGTGTAACCGTCAGTTTATCATATTACGTTACAATGCTCATTCTTCGTTTGGGCTGGACCAGTCTAAATATAGCGATACAGCATCATGATAAATTTCGTCGGCTAACATAATTTCAAGAGGTGTAATTTGAATGATTCATCCAACCGTTTTTATCGCATCCGACCGAATTTCTGGTCGGATGTGTATTGATTAGGATTAATCCGACCGTTTTTGATTGTAAGGTATATATGTAATAATCCCTAGATGGCAAGTCAGATGGTCAGTCATCAGAGTGTTTTTTAACGCGTTACTACTCGTTTTCTACGCGTTATTTACGCGTTCTTATGCGTTAAATGAGTAATTAACGTGAGTTCGATATAAGACCTCGATAATTCAATATTAAAACAATCAGCCATTTAGCATAAGACTAAGTGGCTGATTTTCTTGGTATTCTTGCAGAAATTTCGTAAATTTATAGTGTCTAATTACAAGATTTACAAGAATTTGAGCTATGATTACCGAGAACAAAATTACTGAAATTTTCTGTCTTGCCGATGATTTCTGCAAGCATTTTTCCTCTGAACTCAAAAAGTATCAGCTCAGTGATGGCAAGAAGCATCGCAACAAGCCCGGACGGCTTTCCGATGCCGAGGTCATTACCATCCTGATTCTCTTTCACAGCAAGGGATTCAGATGCCTCAAGCACTTTTACACTCAGTATGTCTGCAAGCACCTCACACACTTGTTTCCAAAGACCGTGTCATATAACAGATTTGTTGAATTGCAGAAGTCCGTACTGCTGTCCCTTACTGTTTTCATCAAGGAAGTGTTGCTGGGGTCCTGTACCGGTATTGCGTATGTCGACTCAACACCGCTGAGAGTCTGCAAACACCAGCGCATACTTATCCACAAGACGTTCAAAGGCATAGCCCAGCGTGGCAAGTGTTCTATGGGATGGTTCTTCGGCTTTAAGCTACACCTGATCATAAATGATAAAGGGGAGATTCTGAACTTCATGTTCACTCCGGGCAATGTCGATGACCGTGAGCCACTGTATTCAGAGTCTTTTATTGAAAATGTAAAGGGCAAACTCTGTGGTGACAAGGGGTATATCGGTAAGCAACTTTTTGAGTTTCTGTTCATGAACGGAATTCAGCTTATCACAAAAGTCAAGAACAACATGAGGAACGCGCTGATGTCCGTGGCCGACAAGATTATGCTTCGCAAAAGGGCTTTGGTGGAGTCTGTTAATGACGAACTTAAAAACATCGCTCAAATTGAACACTCAAGACATCGGTCATTCGCTAATTTCATAACAAATGCCTTGAGTGCCATTGCCGCTTATTGCTTCTTCCCCAAGAAACCGTCTATCTCACTGGAATTTGTCGCAGACAATCAGCTTACGTTGTTCTGACTTCTTATATCGAACTCACGTTAATTATTGGCTGTCGAATCATAGCACATGACATTTTCTTGTGATAGAGGAATAGATTGATTGCCAAGTATATACGACGATGTGGTAACAATATCGCGTTAAAAAGGCTTGAATAGAGCATATCCTTCAAAAGCCAATAAATCAAAAGGATATAGTAAAGGCGCGGACTTCCTTTGTTAATAGAGTGATAAAAAATCCAGGAAATCACACGCCTTATGGATACTCTATTAACAATTCTCAGACCGATTTGTCAGGACGGAATGAACCTTTCGCTGAAAAAATGTCTCATATCGATTCTTCAGGCCATGATAATATCGTGGTCGGTAAACATCCTCAAACTCGCTTCCGAGTTCGCATCAAGTGCCGACGTGGCATCGGTGGTGAGACGCATCGAGCGTTTTTTGCTGCGTGGACTGATAAAGCAGCATGAAGCGGCCCGGAGCATATTGGACGCCTTGCCTGAAAAAGGAAGGTTCATACTGACCATGGACGGCACCTCGTGGCAGCTTGGCAAATTCAAATACTATGTCCTTGCCGTGGGCATCTGTTTCAACGGGATGTCGCTTCCGATATGCTTTTCTTTCCTCCCGGGTCACGACATCATCAGTTTTGTCGAGGAGATCGGCATTATGGAGAGAGTCGTCTCCCTGATAGGCCGTGAGAGGATAGAATGTCTGCTCGCTGACCGCGAGTTCGGCAATTCCAATTTCATCAAATGGCTGCAGATAAACCACATACGCTACTGTATCAGACTGAGGGAGAACCTGTTTATGAGAAAGGAAGGCCAGAAAAAGGGGCGCAAGCTCCGCGAAGTGCTCTCCTCGCTGAGACTCGGTGAATCCATCGTGCTGCATGATGAGTGGCAGATGCGTAAGAACACGCGAGTGCGGATCTATGCCACGCGACGCACAGGCAGAAACGGAGAGGAGTCGCTTATAATCCTCGCATCTCCATTGGAGTGCGACTACACCGAGGTGCTCTATCGCAAGCGTTGGACTCTTGAGACCGCTTTCCGGGCGCTGAAGTCCACCGGATTCAACATGGAGGAAACACATCTTGGAGAAAAGCGATTCGAAAACATGCTCGTCCTGCTGATGATTGCCTTTGCCGCCGTGTTCATTGACGGTCTTGTCAAAATCGAGTCATTGCCGATTCCGATGATGAAAAGCAGGAATGTCCAACGCATGAGTATCTTCCGATATGGCTATGTAAACCTGCTACACGACTTCTGGGCAGATGTTAAAAACTAGGCGGCTAAACCGACTTAAAAATGTCATGTGCTATGCTGTCGAATGGATTTACGACTAGTTCACGACTAATAGGCATTTTTTACGACTAGTTGGCTTCCTACATCGGATAGTTGAGTCCAATTTCGGATAGTTGACGGATAGTTTGAGACTATTCGGGATAGTTGTAAAAAATGAGTAGTTGAAGGTAAAAAACGAGTAGTTTTGCACTAAAACCGAGTAGTTCATACGAAAAAGCGAGTAGTTGGCGAGTAGTTCGGCAAATATCCGAGTAGTTTGTCAGAAAAAGCGAGTAGTTATTGGGAATAGGTGTAGCTTTAGTTTTCATTCTGCTGACATCACAATAGTTATGCGGAAGTATAGGATGAGAATGAAAGACAGAGAATAAAGCAGTACGGTTAGAAGCGTCCAGCCACGGGGAAAGGCAAAGTTGCCGGAGAGGTAGGTGCGGATGCGGTTGGTGATGCGATGACGGAGTTCATGGATCTTGGGGAGGAGGCCGGAGGGAAGGTTTGAAAATAGGGGCTGTTGCTTGGGTGTATCTGTATCCGTGTGTGATTCGCCGAGAAGCTTCAGTAGTGCAGCTCTGATATCTCGATAGTGACGGTCAGCGATTTTGGCGAGACCGGACATAGTGCGGAAGAATTCCCGGTAGTCCCGAACGACGGCGGCACGCCATTCGTCATCGCTGGTAAAATATTGCTCGCCTTTTGCCTCGCATTCCTTACGTCGCTCTACGGCAGCTTTACGATATTCTTCCTGACGACGTTCCTGTCGTTGTTGCAGGCAATCCTCGTAGGCTCGTAGCAGAATGTCATAGAGTTTGTCGGTGTCGAGTTCGACATGAATTGTGCCGTCGGGTGCAGACGTTGGTTTGCCTTCCAGTATTGTCAAGCGGTTCTTGATTTCGTTCAGTTCGTTGACCTGCTGATTGTGTAGGCGGTCAACATAATTTTTATCGGTTGTATTCATCTTCTTCGTTTGAACGGTTTGTGTATGTATTGGTTATCTCGGGCTTCTTCGCGGCGACGGCGTTCATCGTTCCAGTCAAGGTCGTTGGATGAGCCGCCTCCACCGATTGGCTCTACGACAGCTGGCCCCATAAGGAAATTGACAATTACTGACAATGGAATCAGGCTAACTTCCGATGGCTCAGTGGGGGTGCTGTCCGGTAGCACTCCCTCAAACGGACTTCCCGTTTTGGAAAGTCTTTCGCCTGTAACCGGCTGTTTCCGAGAGGGGGTCTTCAGAACATCGACCCCCTCTTGAGCCTCCTGACTGGGGGTGCGTAAAACGCGCACCCCCACGTTGGGCAATTCTCCGAACTTTGCGGCGAGCTTGCCATAGGTGAGTTTCTGTTTGGACAGTTTGGAACCGGCAAACCGATAGTCGCCTTTGGCGAAGGATATGCCACGGACTTCGCCGGTCGTGCGGTTAAAACTGAAACACGCCTCGATGCCATGCGCCACTAATTCACGCTGAAATTCAGCCCATGACGAAGCGTTGTCGGCGCATGCAATGACAGCCGTTTTGAGATCGAAAAGGGCTTGCTGAACAGGAAGTAACCGGTCTCGGTTAACTTTTTCTCCTGATGAGTTGCCGAATGTCAGACCGTGACGAAGTTTGATTTTCTTGCAGACGTCAGCGCTGCGCAACTGCTCATTGTATGCGGAGATTACACTGCCGTCGAGGGCGATGCGGCTATATACCAGATGACAGTGTGGATGTGGTTTATCGAAGTGTCGCGCTGCGATGTACTGGGCGTTGGTGATGCCCATGCCCCGAAGCCATTCTTCTACGAATTGCGCCATATAGCAGTCGCCTTCCTCGTTGTCGGGAAACAGATGGGCGTCCTCCGGCGAGAAAGAAATTGATACATGCTTTACCGGTTGTCCGATATGATGAATCTTTCCTTTGCGGTCAGGACGACGCAGATGCGTATTGAAACTATCGGCGATTGTCTCGTTGGAAACGACACAGACACCCTGATACGACAGCAGCCGTCCTCGTTTCTCATCACTTTTGATGTCGTTGGCATAGTTCACCAGACCGGTGAAATCTACTCGGTTTTTGAATTTTGCTATCATCACATTCGGAATTTGGAGAGTAACCCGAGTGTCGTCGTGAGCATACTGTCGACTTTGGTTACCACCATATCGAAGCCCATGCCGTTGGCGCATCGTGTGAGCTGGTTGAGATTGTTGGCGATGCCCTGAAGTGAGCGCACCATTGCGTATTCTTCATCAGTCAGCGCCTTGCGGATAGGCGTACCCATGACAGCACGGGTGATAAACTTGTTGAGCGAAAGACCGGATTCACGAGCCATATCTTTTATCACGGTATAGTTGCCGTCATCGAGATGCAGCTTGATTTCATTGCGGAGCCGCTGCCACTCCGGTTTGGGCTTGCGCCCGCGTTTGGATTTTCGTTTTGTTTGGGTCATAGTAAAATTGGTTAGATGAAATTAGAAATGGAGGGAAATAAGAGGGATGGAGGAGGCAAGGACAGGATGCGGAATCAGGATGATTTCAAGACCTTGGCGAATACGGCAACCGACAGGTTGAACGAGCCAATTTTTATGGGACATAAAAAACAACCTTGCAATCCTCCTCCGTCTTCACTCCCGTTTCGATTGCGGAGCATAGCTACAAACTGCTGGCTCTCCGGCTACGGAGTCCTGTAAGTGGAGTTGGCGAAGACGACTTTGCCCATCATCTCGTTGAGGCGGTCGGCGATGCGGTCGCCGTATCTTGGCCGTATCTCCTGCGGTGTCAGGTTGGTGGTGAGGATGGTATAAAGGTGACGGTCGTAACGTGTCGTCAGCAAATCTGTGATTGGATAAAGCACGTTGCCGTAGTCCATCACCTCAAGGGGCTCCGTGCCGAAATCATCGATGGCAAGCATACGTTTATAACACAGACTGCGCCACTCGTCATAGTCCTCTTTGCAGACCCTCGCAAGGTCGCGGGCATTGACAATCCTGATGGAGTATCGCTCGGAGTAATCATCGTCAACTTTGATTTCAAATTTGTTGAGGATTTGCTGGAAGGCTTTCACAAAAGTGGTCTTGCCGTTGCCGCATCCGCCGCAAAGCATCATTCCGAATTTCGAATGGTCGCCTGTGAGCCACTCGGCAATCTCTCTGGCTTGCGTCAACAGGGATTCGCTCATTATAAAAGTCTTGTCGCGGCGTTCAACTTCCGCCTTCACTCCGGCGAGAAGTACGCGGATGGTATCATCTTTTGAGAACGGAAGCCTAAAACGCTCCCTCGTAGTCGCTGGCCGACTGAGCTGAGACTCCAGCAGGTCGGCGAGCATCGTTGGCTGATTGATTTGTTGCATGGGTTGTCGGTTTGAGAGTGTTTTTGTTTGTATTGATTGGTTGTTTTTTAATCCAGTTTACGAAATATCTTCGGCAGTCATCTTCTTCCCTCCCTTTCGTTCCTTGGCAACGGAGGTAGCGTAAGAAGTTGCAGAGATAAGATTTCAGTTCCGGCAATTCGATTTGACAGGAGGGAGAAAGAAGGGAAATGATTTCATTGAGCCACGGCTCATCGTTAACCAGCAAAGCCTCAAGTTCTTCCAAGCTCAGAATCTTCACATCGCCCGTTTTATTTGAAGAATAATTTTTATCTTTAATCTTTCTATCTTCTATATTATCTTTCTATCTTCTATATTATAGGGTGTCAAGCTGTCCGACAATCCAACTGTCGAGCCATCCGGCAATGTTCCCGTCAATTCATCCGACAAACATTCCGTCAAGGCATCAGTCAAAACAAGTGAATACATAGGATGGGAGCCTCTGCCGGTGCCTTTTGAATAGGTGATGAGATTACGTTCACTAAGAGCCTCACGGGCGTTGATAACAGTCTGTCGTGTCACCTGAATCGCGTTGCTGATTACCGAAGTCGGACACTTGAACGGCATCTGCCAGCGACGAGTGTTCGCCCGGTCGATGAGGAAGAAGTACAGCGCAATCGCCGCCGTTGAGAATGGCTCATACTCGTTCTCTCGCCAGAACCGCTGCATAATTTCGTAGATGTTGACTCCCTTAGACATGGTTGCCGGACTTGCGTAGATATTCGTTAGCACGCTCCCTGATTTCATCCTGAGATGAAATGCGGACGCTGGTAAGATAGGCGTCGAGGTCTGCGGGATCAAAGTAACAGAGTTTGCCGTTAGGCTTATACATGGGGATGATGCGGTTCATCATCATCTTACGGAGAAAGGAAAGCGAAATACCGAGGTACTGAGCTGCTTCTTTTGAAGTGAGAAGTTTTCTTTGCATATTTTATTGTCTGGTTTTCTAGATACTTTTGGAAATACCCGGGTACTCTTGGCATGCATTGAGTATCTTTCGTTTCCGATGCAAAGTTACCGCCTCTTCAAAGTGACACCATGTGGGCGATTTGTGTTGAAATATAAAAATTACAAACGCGCTATATGCTGGATTGCAGCGATATAGCGCGTTATAAGTCTTGAAAATCTAATTCTGTTGTGTTGAAGCTGTGATTAGCGTGGGGCACGCCTCATTTCTTCCCAGATTTTGATAGCGTTATCTATGCTTTCACGAAATTCTATGTTAGCCAGGACATCGCTTCTTGCATCATCAAGTCGATGGCTTTTATAATAGGTCTGACTTATACCGCAACGTTTCAGGAACAGCGATGACCATTCTTTTCCAAGTGCAGACGGTGAGATTAACTTCTCCACAGCATACACCATATAACATATATGAAGCTGCTTGAATTTTATAAGCTGAAAGAAATCCTGTTCTGATCTCAGATTCATGTGAACACTGAACATTATAGGTGTGGTAAATTCAAACAGGACTTCGTTGCAGGAATCATAAAGGCAGTTGCAGAGTTTCGCCGACACTGTATCGCGGAACTGCTCGGCGTCTTTCATCAATATCTTCTTCATGAGCCGCCCTCCCTGATTCGTTTGATGTCGGTAAGTATCGCGATGGCGATGTCACGGTATCGAATAATGACTGCTTCCAGAAAGTCAGCTCTGAATCGAAATACTGGAGCACTGTCTTTGTTGGCCTGCTCATACTCGGTGTATAACTTCCGAACCACCTTTTGCCGTTCATCATGTTCTGCTTTGGCTTCCTCACATTTTATTTCTGCTTCTTGATATTCTGGAGAATCGAAATCAAGATAGTCAAGTCGGTTATTGAGCTGGCAATATTCTTTCCAATATATGTTCAGCTCTTTATTCGCCTCGAGGAATCTGTCATAATAGGGTCGGGGGTAATTCCGAGCAATAGCTCTAAAATCGATATTCTTTAGCAGAGGCAAACCGAGATCTAAGAACCGCTCAGACTCTTCTTCAATTGCGATAGCCAATTTCTCCAAATCATCAATATTGGATACTGCCAGCTCTTCTGCTTCATCGATAAGATTATTCGGCTCGGGCAACTCATCATAAATCGTAACTATTGACAAAGCATCTTCAAAGGACAAGTTCTGTCCTTCGGCAATTCTATTAACGGCGATAAGATTTTGAACAATCTCGTTTATCATGCGGAGAAGTGTTTGGGAAAAGTTACGGCAATCCCTTCAATATAGCAACAATGAGAATTCCCTTTGGTTCTCTTTAATAGTAAACCATGTGTTGTTTTTGGCTACCCTTTGGCTATCCGATTTTACAGAAATAGCTGACAATCAAGCGATTATCAGCTATTCTATGAGCCGCGAGTGGGACTCGAACCCACGACCTTTTCGTTACGAATGAAATGCTCTACCGACTGAGCTATTGCGGCATATTTTCGTGCTGCAAAGTTACAACTTTTTTCTTTCTCCGCAAAATATTGTTTGATATACATTCACAGGGGCGATGTCGGGACGATATACTACAACCCTACAGGGCTGTACTACAAAGGCTCGGATTTCACAACCCGAGCCTTTGGTTCGGCATCGGTGTGATGCCGTTTAAAACACAGTGCAAATACAATAATCGTACATTTACAACCCCTCAGGAGGAATGTTGGTTCATTTACACTTGATTATTTTCCGTATTTCGGCCAGGACACCCTCCGGGAGTGCGTTGTAGGGGATGTGCAGCAGACCGGGCGGCGGTGTGCCGAGCACAAGTATTATACCGTTGGCTGTCATGAGCATGCGCTTCACTTCATCGTAACCGGCTGTGTATCCAATCTTTTTGGATTTCTCAGACTCAGGGGCTTCATCCTCGGCGTCTGACTCCGGAGCGGGGAGCGGGGGCAGCGTGCCTTCTACCTTAAAGCCGGTGTCCGTGAAGGTGACCGTATGGGGCCATACCTCGGGGAAGCAGCGTGGGGATAGGGCGTAGTTGAAGTACAGGAGGGCCATGACGCCGGGGACGGCTATAAGCAGCAGCATGGCGGCCACGAGCAGGAATCTCCAGTCTATAAATATGGACAGGAAGAAGCCGGCAGTAACCACAAAAGCCACACTCCCCCCGAACAGGGCGCCATGCCGGAACATAAGGGCCGTGTATAACAGCCGTGAGCGTGAAATACGAAATTCCGAAGTGGTGATGTTCATCGGTGAAATCTGTCGTATGTCTGACGGTTCTGTATTCGCAGCACTTGCATGAAGCCTGTTCCCTGAGGATTGATAAGCCGTGAGAGGTCCACGTATCGGTCGCGGTTGCCGTCTCCGACGGAAAAGACCTGCGCTTTACGGGCGGATGCGCGGTCTCCGGCCGGAGAGTGCCCGTCGGGCAATGTGCCCCGCAAGTCCGGATGAACGCCGTCCGGAGCGCACCATACCGGTGTCAGCTCGGCTACCGGCGGATATCCGAGGGCGGTCCACATCACCCCGTCCTCGATGGCCACGGAGGCGGTAGTGGTATAACGGGGTATGTAATCCTGGTCTATGAGATAGCGTTCTCCGGAGGCGGCCATATCCGCACCGTACAGGTCGTGGTAGAAGGAGCAGGAGAGTATGTCGGTAAGGGTGTAGGGTTCCACGCGGCCTGCCTCCACATAGGGACGCAGCAGGTGAATGGCGTTACGTTCCCGTATCTGACCGTAGCCCTCTCCTTTCCTGCCGGAATGACTGTAATTGGTGCGCACCAGCACCCCGTCAGGAGCATCATGAAGGTCAAAACGTGTAAATCCGTAGTTGTCACACTCGAAATAAGCGCCGTTGCCGTCGGCGTCGATTACTCCGAAATTCGCTTCGACGCCGAGGGGTCTGGGGAGGTTCTCAAGCAGGGATGCAAAGTCATCTACGGTGCGGCAATGACGCAAAGCGTGTGTCATGACGTAGCCTTCGCGGTCCATCTTCGAGGCGGGGACATTATCGGCCTTAAGGTTATAGGAAGCAGTGTTCATGACTGCGAAACCGGCCTCGTTAATACCTATCCATGCCTGTTCACATTTCCAGTCGGAGGCGTTGAAGAGAGCCACGTAGGGCATCTCGCCCTCCACCCGCGAGGCTATGTATTCCACTTTATTGTCCAAAGCGGAGGTATCGCGGTTTTTCCACAGAATAGGCTTGCCGGAAGCAGTCAGTCTGCCGGAAATTATAGCCGATGTACAGGGGGCGGCAGTGACAGGCGTCATGAATACCAGCGCCCCGAGGAGTATCATACGAATGAATTTCATTGCGCAAAATTAGGCAAAAAGGAGGAGAAACGCCAATTTAGCACACGTTAAAAATAGCCAAATTCGCATTGAAATGTCAACAAAGCCTTTTGCATGCTGTTTTAATAATAGAAATTTGAAAGGGAAAGCCGCTACGGCGGCAAACATAAATAATCAAGTTTCAAAAAAAAGAAGACTCGTAAAATCCGATAAGGCTATGATAAATAGAATATTCATTTGTTCGTGAGAATAGGCGAATATGGTTTAGTTTTAGTTAGATATAGTTTATAGTAGAGAGCGGAGGGAGATGCCATAATGGCATCTCCCTCTTGTTCTATATAGTTGTCTGCTTGCGTCAAGCTACAAAAAAAGGGATGCGCCTTATGCGCATCCCGGGTGTTTTTCGTCGGGTGGAAGATGGGGCTCGAACCCACGACCTTCGGAACCACAATCCGACGCTC
>ERZ860264.348-NODE-348-length-42988-cov-3.176228_pt1 | contig 42988 bp, 33 predicted proteins | sample MGYA00509980_ERZ860264 | MGnify/ENA primary metagenome ERZ860264 (study PRJEB30046, sample SAMN00715212) | human gut metagenome | study: EMG produced TPA metagenomics assembly of the A metagenome-wide association study of gut microbiota in type 2... | reverse complement strand
ATAATTTAAGGTTTTGTTATTATAAAGACTATGGAGGCAAATTGTTCACCGTCCCGGTCCACTGATCAGCGGTTTCGGATCAGCGTGTATAAAGAAAACGTTTGATGGAACGTTTCGGGGTCTTCTCGAACTCGGTCGGCATCGGTATGATCCGGGAGATTTGTTCGTAAGGAGCGACAATCTTGTTGAGTTCCTGGCGGATATTCTCCATGGTCGGATCAAGATTGGCCGACGAGACGTCAAGAGCGTCGTAATCGGGATAGACAAGAGCCACGAGTCTGCCGTCGCGTTCCACTACAAGGCTTTCGGAGACAAACGGCATGTTGTTGAGTTTTGCCTCTATCTCCTCGGGATATATGTTCTGTCCGGAAGAGGACAGGATCATAGTCTTGGAACGTCCCCGCAGGAAAAGCGTGCCGTCGGGAGCGCGGGTCCCCATGTCGCCGGTATGAAACCATCCGTCGGCATCGAGCACCGCCTCGGTCGCCTCCGAATTCTTGAAATATCCTTTCATCACATTGACTCCGCGCACACATATCTCGCCGGGGATATTCTCGGGGTCGTCCGAAAGAACGACCGATTCCATGTCGGGCAGAGTCCGCCCGGAACTTCCGACCCCAAATTCGCGCCAAGGGGAGTAACTGATAAGCGGACCGCACTCGGTCATGCCGTAGCCTACCGTGAACGGGAAGCGGATCTTGTGCAGAAACTCCTCTACCTCATGGTTCAGAGGCGCGCCGCCGACAATGACCTGTTCGAATTCTCCGCCGAACGCATCGATGAGTTTCTTTCGTATCTTCGAATAAATATATGAATCGAGAAACGGCACTGCGAGTGTCCACCGCATGGTGCCTTTCGAAATCATCGGCAATATCTGGTTCTTGTAAATTTTCTCAAGAATCAGCGGCACGCATATCACAAGACTGGGTCTGACCTCTCCGAGAGCCTTGATAAGGATACGGGGAGACGGAGTCTTCCCGAGCAGAGTGACATGACTGCCTACGGCAAGCGGGGTCAGCATGTCGAAAGCACAGCCGTAGGCATGTGCGAGCGGAAGAAATGCAAGAGCCCTGGAACTCCGGAAATGCAACATCGTGTCCATTCCGAAACACACGTTTCCGGCAAGATTGCGTCCTGTCAGCATGACACCCTTTGAGAATCCTGTCGTTCCGGAAGTATAATTGATCTCCACAACTTCATCGTTGTCACGCAGAGGGTAACGGATATCCTCCGACGTGTAACCTTCGGGATACATGCGGCGGAAACGCCGGTTGAGAAGCCTGCGTGCATGCGATACCTCCGATCCGAAAGGCTCATGCAGCACCTGCATGTCATCGATGGCTATGACACCTTTGACATTCAGAAGAGTATCAGGTTCTATCTGCTCCCATATGTGGGGACTGACCAGAAACAGCTCCGCTTCCGAATGATTGACGATATGGGTGATGTCGACAGGATTGAAGTCGGAGAGAATCGGCACGATGACCCCGCCATAAGTGACTGTGGCCATATATACCAGCACCCAGTTGATGGAATCCCTCCCGCAAAGGGCGATCTTGACACCGGGCCTGAATCCCAGGCTGTCGAAAAGCGTATGTATCTTGGCTATGGTCGTGGCCATATCCGCATACGACAAAGTGCGCTTCGACACATAATCGGTAAGCGCCGGAAGGTCCCAGTTCTCTATGAAACTGCGCTCATATATCTTTATGAAATTCTCGACAACCATCACTGTCCGCACGCTATCCTGTAAATCTCCCGGCAGTCATCCATCGACAGAGGCACATAGTTGCCGAGAACGCTGCCGACATTGCGTTCGAGAGAAGCGACCATCCTGTCGATATCCGGGTCCGCTCCTATGAGTTCCTTAAGATTTGTCACCAGCCCAAGATCATGGTAGAAATTCTTCAGTTCGGAGATTCCTTCGTCAATGATCTCGTCGGTGGTCTTGCCTGACGGGTTTACCGACATCACATTGATGGCGAAACGCCACAGTTTATCAGGATTACGGCTCGCGCAGAACGTCATCCATGCAGGAATCATCACAGCAAGACCGGCTCCGTGCGCCACATCGTAGAAAGCCGATATCTCATGTTCAAGCCGGTGGGACGCCCAGTCCTCCACCTTGCCCACTCCGCAGAGTCCGTTGTGTGCAAGAGTACCGGCCCACATCAGATCGGCGCGCGCATCATAATTGTCCGGATCGAGTTTCACTGTAAGAGCCTGATCCATGACATCGCGCATTATCGCCTCGGAATATGCGTCCACAAGCTGAGTAGCGGTCGTATTGGAGAAATATCGCTCGTATATGTGCGCCAGCATATCGACCACGCCATAAGCCGTCTGATTCCAGGGGAGCGACATGGTGAGTTCGGGATTCATGATTGCAAAACGCGGACGCAACAGTCCGGGAAACCTCACGGAGATCTTCTGATGTGTCTCCTCATTGGTAATCACGGAGTTGCCGCTGCCTTCGGAGCCTGCGGCGGGAATTGTCAGCACGACACCTACAGGAAGTGCGAAACGCGGAGTCTCCTTGCCGGTGTAAAAATCCCAGAAATCGCCGGGATACACGGCACCCAGAGCTATGCCTTTGGCCGCATCTATAGGAGAGCCTCCACCGACGGCGAGAATAAAATTCACAGACTGTTCGAGAGCCACACCTATGCCTTTATATACACTCTCGGCCGTGGGATTGGGCTTTATGCCTCCATATTCCACAAAGAGGACACCTGCGTTGGTGAGTGCATCCTCTATCTGCTGAAGCAGACCGTTCTCGCGGATTCGTTCAGAACCGTAGACTATCATTACCTTGGATGCGCCGCGGCTTGCGAGAGCTGTTCCGACTTTGCTCTGGGTGTCGCGGCCAAAAATGAACTCCGTTGGAGTGCAGAATGTGAAATTGTCCATATATGCTGATTTGAGGATTATATACTACTGATATAACAAACCCGGGCCATCAATTATGATGCCCCGGGTTAAAAATATTGCTGTGACAGATGAATGTCCTTACGCTTCCGCCTCAAAAGCCGCCGACACCTTGTCGGCGATCTCGCGCATGCGTTCCGGATCTGGATCCGATATCTTATGGTGGAAGTCCATGTCTCCCTCCTTCTGCAGCGGCACAAGATGGATATGCGCGTGGGGAACCTCAAGTCCCAGCACCGTGACACCGATCTTGCGACATGGCATTACACTTTTGAGAGCCTTTGCGACTTTCTTGGCAAACACCATCATCTCGCCGAGATCGGCGTCGGGGATGTCGAAAATATAGTCTGTCTCCTGCTTTGGCACCACAAGCGTATGGCCCCAGTTGACAGGGTTGATGTCGAGAAAAGAATAAAACTTGTCGTTCTCGGCGATCTTGTAAGAAGGAATCTCGCCTGCAATGATTTTTGAGAAAATAGTCATGATGGATTTTTAAGATTACCGCAAGTTGCACGGCCGATCCGTGCAGCAGCGTCAATTAAATTTGGGATGAATTATGCCGTGTGCCCGAAAGCGACACGATTTGAAATGGGCATTGCAGAAAAGATCTCCTACAATCAAATTTCTATTTTCACAATCTCGAAGTCCATCATTCCGGCGGGAACCTGCACTTTCACGCGGTCGCCCACACGATGGCCGATAAGGGCCTTCGCGATCGGAGTTGTCGACGAGATTTTCATCTCCTTGAAATTAGCCTCGCTCTCGGTCACGATGGTATAAGCCATCTGCGCGCCGTTGGCGACGTTTCTGATAGTCACTTTATTGAGCAGCTGGACCACATCCGTGTTCAGCTGGCTGTCATCGATGATACGGGCGGAAGCCACCAGTTCCTTGAGCTTGGCGATCTTCATCTCGAGCATACCCTGCGCCTCCTTGGCGGCGTCATACTCGGCATTTTCCGACAAGTCGCCCTTGTCGCGGGCTTCGGCTATCGCCTGCTTGATCAGAGGACGCTGCGCCTCAAGAGCGCTGAGCTCCTCCATCTTTTTGTTGTAACCCTCCTGGGTGAGATATGTTGCCATTTCTTAATTAAGGCTTATTTCGTTAATTTTCTTTATGGAACCAATATCCGCTTCTGCAAATCCGTTCAAACGCAAGGAGAACAGGAATCGAGCGGACCGATTATGCTCAGACACGCGTCTATGTGTCTGGAAACGCGTAAAAAAATAACAGACCCTCATTTAAGAGTCCATTAATCCGTTCACGCGACAAAGTTAACGCTTAAATTCGGAATCTCCAAATTATTCTTAATAATCCTGTTCCTTTTAACGATTTAATTAACTTTTTTTATAAATCGCATCAAAAAAGAGCTGCCTCCCTAAATTTATCTGTGATATCTGAAAAAAAATGCTTATCTTTGACAACCAAACATCCGACATTTGTTTTTCAAACATTTTAAAAGACATGGCTACAGTCAACGAAGTTCAAGACGAAATAATCGAAGAATTCGACGGTTTGTCCGACTGGATGGACCGCTATGCATATATAATCGACCTGGGCAATACACTTCCCGATTATCCCGAAAACGAGAAAACGCCTCAGAATCTGATAGAAGGCTGCCAAAGTCGCGTATGGATCGATGCAAAGACCGGCAGCGACGGCACCATCAGTTTTCAGGCCGATTCCGACGCTCTGATAGTCAAGGGCATAGTAGCCCTCCTCATGAGAGTGCTCAATCACAGAACCCCGGACGAGATCCTTGACGCCGATCTCTATTTCATAGACAAGATAGGTCTGAAAGAACACCTTTCCCCCACACGCTCCAACGGCCTTGTGGCGATGATCCGTCAGATCCACGACTATGCCCGGGCCTTCAAGATCGTCGGCAGTCAGAAATGACAACTCCTCCAGTCCGACTCAGACAGACATAATCTCTAACCTAAATACACTATCATGTTCAAAAACCATCCCAAAGGTCTGATACCGGCGGCCCTTTCCAACATGGGCGAGCGGTTCGGATACTACATCATGAACGCAGTACTGGTGTTGTTCCTATGTTCGAAATTCGGACTTAAAGAGGAAACCAGCGCGATCGTCTATTCCTGTTTCTATGCAGGCATCTATGTGCTGAGCCTCGTCGGCGGTCTTATCGCGGACAAGACACAGAACTACAAATCGACCATCATCTGGGGTCTCATAGTCATGACGGCCGGATATGTGGTCCTTGCATTCCCCATCTTCGCTACTGCCGACAATCAGGCATGGCTGCTGACACTGACATGTTTCGCGCTGTTTATGATCGCGTTCGGAAACGGTCTCTTCAAAGGCAATCTCCAGGCCATAGTCGGCCAGCTTTACGACAATCCGCGTTATGCATCCCAACGTGACGCAGGCTTCCAGATCTTCTACGTATTCATCAACATCGGCGGTGTCCTCGCCCCCTTTGTGGCACCTATGCTCCGCAGCTGGTGGCTGGGTGAAAACGGGCTTGCCTACAACGCCTCGCTGCCGGCTCTCTGCCATGAATATCTGAGCCTTACCGACTCTATGGACACGCAGAACCTCAACAATCTCTACTCACTCATCACCGAGGTAGGAGGCAATGCATCGGGCGACATATCGGCATTCTGTACAAAATATCTGAACGTATTCAATACCGGTATCCACTATTCATTCATAGCTTCCGTGGCCGCCATGCTGATCTCGCTCTTTATTTTCCTCGGCACCAAGAAGATGCTCCCGACTCCCGCGCGCAAGGAAAAAGGAGAGGCCGAGAACTATTCTGCCGCCGAGAAGGCACAGATGGCCAAGGAGATCAAACAGCGCATGTATGCTCTCTTCGCAGTGCTCGGCATAGCGATCTTCTTCTGGTTCTCATTCCACCAGAACGGCACGTCGCTCTCTCTGTTCGCACGCGACTTCGTGAAGACGGATTCCGTCTCCCCCGAAATCTGGCAGGCTCTCAATCCGTTCTATGTGATAATCCTCACTCCGTTCGTGATGATGTATTTCTCCTGGCTCGGACGCCGCGGCAAGGAAATCTCGACTCCCCGCAAGATCGCCATCGGTATGGGTCTTGCCGGCATTGCATATCTCTTCCTGGTAGTCTTCTCGGCAGTCAAGGGTTATCCCTCGGCCGATGCATTCAAGGCACTTCCCGCCGCAACAGCCGAGGCCATGAAGACAGGACCATGGGTTCTCTTCGTGCTCTATTTCTTCCTGACCGTAGCCGAGCTGTTCATATCTCCCCTGGGACTTTCGTTCGTATCCAAAGTGGCTCCCAAGCACCTGCAGGGTCTTTGCCAGGGCCTTTGGCTCGGAGCTACCGCTGTCGGAAACCTTCTCCTCTGGATCGGTCCTCTGATCTACAACTCATGCCCGATATGGGTTGCATGGACCGTATTCCTCAGCGTATGCGCCATTTCAATGGGCGTCATGTTCGCAATGGTCAACTGGCTCGAACGTGTGACAAAATAATTATTACCACCATCCCATAAATATGATTGGCGCCGATTGTCTCGAATCGGCGCCAATCATTATTGTATCCTGTTTGTTATTGTATCCTGCAAGGTCTAATGAGGCATGGCGCGCGTGGCGGTTATGCGTACAAGAGCTCCTTCAAGTCCGTTGGCGGCGGTGGCGGTGCGCACCTCATACCGCAAATAGCCTCCTCCGAAATCATAGACTGTAGTCTCCGCACCTTCCGCTTCATTGTATTCGAACGAATCGATGATATTTGCGTCAGTCAGCTCAAGACTTGACGCGATATAACTCTCCAGATCATCAGGCAGAAGGTCGCCGATGTCGACATTGCGTATCACAATGCTTGAATCCGAAAGCACGTCTACATCCCATGAACCCGGCAGCCCCTGAAGATTTGTGTAAAGCGGACGTCCTATACCGTCGGTAAGCACTCCCTCGAAATTATAGCCGACACTGTCAAGAGTCTCGCCGACACGTATGGCATCGGCCACACTGCGCACAGTCATGGCGATATCATTGTCGGCATGAAATTCCTCTTCGGCATCGGGATATGCCGAATCCGTGCCGCCGTTACTATCATGAGAACCTGCTCCGCAGGACGTCATCAGCATTACCGCACAGAACGTGCTGCAATACAGAGATTTCCTATTTAGAATAACCTTGATCACAATCTAAATAACAAAAAACTCTGCAAATGTATCTAATTATTTTGAAAAAACGTCATAATTTGTTAAAAAATCTTTATGAAATGCTTTTAATCCCACTCAACCATACATAAAAATATTCAACCGATATGATGACGCATATACATCTCCCACGTTTAGCGGAATACAAACCAACGTGTAGGATCAAAACGGGGAAGGGCCATAAGCTGGACATCAGCCTTGCGATCAGAAACAGATTCCTCGGCATGACCGACCGTAATTCCTCTCTCGACAAGAGCGTCACGCACCTCTTTCAGAGCCTTGGCCGGCGTATTGTTGTCCTTGCTCAGATGGCACAGGAATATATATTTGAGCCGGGGATTGATTATCTCCTTCAGAAAGGCGGCGGTGTCGCGGTTGTCAAGATGTCCGTTTCCCGCGCGTATTCTCGCTTTCAGATACTCAGGATAACGTCCGAGTCTCAGCATGTCGGAATCATAGTTAGCCTCTATCACAAGATAGTTGGCCATACTCATATAATACCTCGCACGGTCTGTGACAGCGCCGAGATCGGTGGCAAGGACAAATCTATGGCCTTCGAAATCGATAGAGAAGCCCATATTGTCCGAACCGTCATGAGGCACATCGAAGGCAGTGATCTCCATATCGGCCACTTTAAACGGGATCTCCTTGAATATGGGGGTATGATATTCCTTTATGCGCTTGGATATGCTGTGGCGACGCAAAAGCCCGTTCAGAACGCGGGGAGTGCAATACAGTGAAAGATGCCTGTTGTTGCGCAGCAGACTGTAGGAGTAGCGCACATGGTCGCTATGGTCATGGGTAAGGACAAGAGCCTTGACGTGACGCATCGACACGCCATGGTCATGAAGTATATCCTCGATCTGGTCGGCGCGAATGCCGGCATCTATCACTATGCCGCCCCGGTCGTTGCCGACATAACAGCTGTTGCCGCTTGAGCCGGATGCGAAAGATATGTAGTGCAAATGTTTGCGCGACACCGCGTCCGCAGCCCTGTCCGCCTCGTCAATCGCAAGTTCCGTATGCGGCGCAGGGTCCTCCAGCAGCGGTGCGGAGAGACCGGCCGGCGTTTCCTCCCATTCCTCGAAAGGGAGTTCCATCTGCTGGCCGAATATAATTCTTTTTTTCGAGTTTTTCATATAATCCTTCACTGCCGGTGAATCAGAAATATCGCCGGCCGCTTGTCGTAGTCGGTATTGTTATTTTTCCATTTCGAGGCAGGGAGGGTTATTATCGACTCGCGTGCAGTATCTGTTATATCACATGCCACGCAAAGCAATGTGTCAGGTCTGAGATTGGAGGCGAGAAAGTGTATCAGACGATTATTCCGATAAGGAGTCTCTATAAATATCTGGGTCTGACCGAGACGGGAGCAACGGTTCTCGAAATCCTTGACGGCACGGTGACGTTCCTCTTCTTTGATCGGCAGATAGCCGTTGAAAGCGAAGCCCTGACCATTGAATCCGGATGCCATAAGCGACATCAGAATGCTTGAAGGGCCGACAAGAGGAATGACACGTAATCCTTCGTGCTGTGCTATGGCTACGACCGAAGCTCCGGGATCCGCTACGGCGGGACAACCGGCCTCGCTCATGATTCCTACAGGCTCCCCTCTCCGTAGCGCTTCGAGAAAGCCCGAGACGGACTGTGCGGGCGTATGGGTGTTAAGCTCATGGAATTCACAGTCATCGATCGGGAAAGATCGGTTCCAGTGCCGCAGGCAGCGACGGGCCGTACGTAGATTCTCGACGATAAACGTCCTTATATGATTGACGATATGAAGATTACCGGCAGGAATAGTCATCTCTGACGGACCCTCGCCGATTTCCACAGGTATCAGATACAAAGCCGCTTCAATTTGCATACTACAAAATTAATCATTTTTTTGTAAATTTGCATCATGATACATCCCGATTTTCTTAATATGATCGCCGCCATGCCGGGTGTGGATGCAGAGGCATTCGAGGCATCAATGCATGAGGCCCCTGCCGTGAGCATAAAGCTCAACCGGCGCAAGTGTACTGACCCGGACATGATCGGCTACGGAGCGCTGGAATCTGTCAGATGGTGCCGCAGCGGCTATTATCTTTCCGAACGGCCCAAGTTCACTCTGAATCCGTTGCTTCACGCGGGAGTATTTTATGTTCAGGATGCATCCTCGATGATTTATGAGACTATAGTCGCCAGAATGGTGGGAAAGATCTCTCCGCGCCACGCGCCGCTGGTTCTCGACATGTGCGCCGCACCCGGAGGCAAGACTACTTCCATGATCAACGCCCTTCCCGACGGTTCGACAGTCATAGCTAACGAAGTCATGCCACAGAGAGCCAGAATACTTAAGGAAAACCTCCTGAAATGGGGCTATCCGGACATTATGGTCACAAATTCACGGTCTTCGGCATTTGCCGCCATGGGTGAGATATTCGACATTGTCGCTGTCGACGCTCCCTGTTCGGGCGAAGGAATGATGCGCAAAGACGAGGACGCCGTAAACCAGTGGAGTCCACGGCTTGTGGAACAGTGTGCGGCTCTGCAACGCGAAATACTTGCATACGCCGTGGAAGCCCTAAAGCCGGGTGGAATACTGATATACTCCACATGCACGTTCAACCGTCATGAAGATGAGGAGAATGTGGCATGGCTCGTGGAGAACAAAGATCTTGAACCGATAGAAACGGATTTCCCGGAGGAATGGGGTATCGGACGCGCCTCAGGCTCACCTTATCCGGCACTCAGATTCATGCCGCACCTGACACGGGGAGAAGGATTGTTTGCCGCCGTGCTGCGCAAGCCGGGAGAGCTCAGGGACATGGATCACGGCAAGATACTGCCGACGATACGCAGGAAAGCGAAAATATTGGCAGACGGAATCCCTACAGTGAACATGAAAGGTAAAATAGAGATTCCCGCATCGGAATGGACTCTCTCCACTTCATTTCCCGCAGAGCGGTATCCTTCCGTCGAACTCGACACGGAATCCGCGCTGCGCTATCTCAGGCATGAATCGCTGATACTCGACAACAACACTCCGAAAGGATTCGTTGTTGTGAAATACAAAGGGCATCCTCTCGGATTCGTGAAAAACATAGGCAACCGCGCCAACAACCTCTATCCTGCGGAATGGCGCATCAGAAACCTCTGAACGGTATGGAGAAAAACAAAATCAAGAAAGAAACATTTCCTGTGACGGGCATGATGTGCGCCGTATGCGCCGGGACCGTACAGAAGACTCTTGGCTCAATACCCGGGGTGACGGAGGCCGATGTAAACTTTGCCACGGGCAACGCGACTGTCAGCTGGAATCCGGCTCTAACATCGCCCGATGCAATGAAGCGAGCGCTCGATCAGGCAGGATACGGACTCATAGCCGAAAGCGACAAGGCCCGCGCCGTCGCGGAAAAGGAGAGACAGGACGCCCGTGAATATGCGTCAATGCGTAGACGTGTGTGGACCGCCTGGATATTGTCTCTTCCCGTTGCCGCGCTATGCATGATTCATGTCCACTTCCCGGGGGAATCATGGCTCTACATGATCATAACGCTCATAGTCATGTTCTACTGCGGCTCCGGATTTTACAAAAGAGGATTCGGAAGTCTTGTGGCAAAGGCTCCGACCATGGATACACTTGTGGCCGTCTCGACAATGGTCAGTTTCCTTTTTTCGGCGTTCAACACCGTTTTCCCCGAAGTCATGCTCTCGCATGGCTACAGCGCTAATCTCTATTATGAGGGAGCAGCAATGATCATAACGTTCGTGCTGACCGGAAAACTCATGGAAATGAGATCTCGCCGCAACACGGGGGCAGCTCTCCGCGCGCTTATGGGACTTCAGCCCAAGACGGCTCTTGTAACAGGCGATGACGGCAGGACACATGAGGTTCCGATAGAAGAGATTAAGCCGGGAATGTCAGTAATAATACGCCCCGGAGAGCGCGTACCTGTCGACGGGACGGTTACGGAGGGCCTAAGTTCAGTAGATGAAAGCATGCTGACCGGGGAGCCGGAGCGAGTTGAGAAGAGAGCCGGCATGAAAGTATCGGCAGGCACACTGAACGGCAACGGCACTCTTACAGTAAGAGCGGACATGGTGGGTGCGGACACCGAGCTTGCGCGCATAGTCCGCTCTGTACGTGACGCGCAGGGCTCGAAAGCGCCTGTACAAAGGCTCGTGGACCGCATAAGCGCATGGTTCGTGCCTGTGGTAATCCTGATCGCCATCCTTACTTTTATCCTGTGGCTGGCCATCGCGGGCGATCTGGCGCGAGCTCTGATATGTTCGGTATCCGTTCTTGTCATAGCCTGCCCGTGCGCGCTCGGGCTCGCCACTCCGACAGCCATAATGGTAGGCATCGGACGCGGTGCCCGGAAAGGTATCCTCATAAAAGACGCAACCGCTCTCGAACTTCTCGACAAGACCGACACTGTGGTGCTTGACAAGACAGGCACTATCACGACAGGACATCCGCGCGTCATAGAGACCATATGGAGCAAAAACCGCGACAGTCACAAACTTTCGGCAATAGCTTATGGAGCGGAACTCAAATCGACCCATCCTCTTGCGGAAGCTATCTGCGAGTATTTCAAAAAGCAGAAAATAAATCCCGACTCTCCCGACTCGTTCGATTACATTCCGGGGAAAGGCATGATTTTTTCTCTCCTCGGCAACACCTACATGATCGGGAGCATGTCCATGACAGAAAAAATAACCGCCCCCGCACTGCCCTCTGAAGATATTGACAGATGGCTCCGCAACGGCGACGGTGTCGTAGTCATGACTGAAAACGACAGCATTGCCGCCGTCTTCAGAATCGCCGATACCCTGCAGCCCGACATACCTGCCACAATAGAGAAGATCCGCAAAGGAGGCCGGGACGTCATTCTCCTTACAGGCGACCGGCAAGCCACGGCATCATATGTGGCTAAAGAGGCAGGTATCGGCAAGGTAATCGCCGAGACGCTGCCGGGTGACAAATACAAGGTGATAGCTGAATTGCGAGCCGAAGGGCACACCGTCGCCATGGCCGGTGACGGAATAAATGACGCCGAGGCTTTGGCCGAAGCCGATGTGTCGATCGCCATGGGAGGTGGCAGCGACATCGCGATAGAAGTCGCTCAACTGACTCTTGTGGGCGGACGGCTGTCATCTCTTCCGGAAGCGTTCGCGTTGTCACGAAAAACATTACGCATAATAAAAGAGAATCTTTTCTGGGCGTTTGTTTACAATGTGATAGGAATTCCCCTCGCCGCAGGAGCTCTTTCCGGCGCGGGATTCCTGCTCACGCCGATGTTCGCGTCGGCCGCAATGGCGCTCTCTTCCGTATGTGTAGTTACAAATTCGCTGAGACTTCAATGTTAAAAAACAAATAACGATTATGAAATTCAAGACAAATGCAAAATGCGGAGGCTGCAAGTCCGCGATAATGAAAGCCGTTCAAGACAGATTCCCTGATGCGGAATGGAGTATGGAACTCGAAAGCGCTGACAAGGTGCTTGAAGTGCACGGCTTGCCGGAGAATGCGGAAACTGCCGCACAGGTAGAAAAAACCATCGCCGAAACCGGTTTCAAGGGGACCTGGCTTCCCGGCACAGGCTATTGAGGAAGTGGAAGAAAGATGGAATGACCGAACACGTCTGCTGTTGGGCGAGAGTGCAGCTGCGCGCCTCGCGGCGGCACGCGTGTTCATCGCAGGCGTCGGAGGTGTAGGGGGGTACGCGGCGGAAATGCTGGCACGCAGCGGCGTAGGCCACCTGACCCTCGTCGATGCCGACTGTGTGTCGGTAACTAATCTTAACCGTCAGATAATAGCCGTTATTCCCGATATCGGCAAACCGAAGACCGACTTGTTCGAACGCCGTTTTCTCGACATCAATCCCGAGATCAGCGTCACACCCCTACGGGAATTCATATCTCCAGATAATGTAGCCGACATGCTTTCAGAAGGATTCGACTATGTCATAGACGCTATCGACACAGTCGCTCCGAAAGTGGATCTTCTCGCACATTGTCTGCGGGAAAAGATTCCTGTGATTTCCTCAATGGGTGCCGGCGGTCGTGTGGATCCGACAAAAGCCGGGTATTTCGACCTGTGGGAAACCCGCGAGGACGGCTTGGCCCGCGCCGTGCGCCAACGGTTAAAAAAGATAGGACTGCGCCGCCGTCTGGATGTAGTCGCAAGCTCGGAAGCTCCGCGCAGCGGGGCGGTGATCGAACTTGACGAACGCAACAAACGCAGTTCATACGGCACGATCGCCACCATACCTTCCGTTTTCGGCATACTGCTTGCCGCAAAAGTAATTAATAACCTGACATCAAAGGCTTAGTAACAAAGCCTGCCAAACGATTCCAACAAACCGTCCCGATGATCCAGTTAAAAAACATATACAAGTCATACGGCAACCTGACAGTGCTTTCAGATGTAAATCTCTCTATTGGCGAGAATGAGATAATAACCATTGTCGGACCGAGCGGAGCCGGCAAGACCACTCTGCTCCAGATCGCAGGCTCGCTTGACCGTCCCGACAGCGGAGAGGTGATCTATGATGGCTGCGACCTCGCCTCCCTTAAAGACAAACGCCTGTCAGAATTCCGCAACCGCAATATAGGGTTCGTATTCCAGTTTCATCAGTTACTGCCCGAATTCACGGCAGTCGAGAATGTCGCTATGCCCGCACTGATAGCCGGCATATCAAAAAAGAAAGCTATGGAGCGTGCCGGAGAATTGCTGGCCATGCTCGGTCTCGGAGAACGCCTCCGCCACAAGCCTGCAGAGATGTCGGGAGGCGAACGCCAGCGAACCGCCATAGCCCGCGCACTTGTCAACAGTCCCCGGGTGGTATTCGCCGACGAACCTACAGGCAGCCTTGACTCGCGCAACCGCGACGAGATACGCACGCTGATCTCGGACCTGCGCCGCAGCCTCGGCCAGACATTCGTAATCGTCACACACGATCCTTCTGTGAGCGAAATAGCCGACCGCATCATCAACATGGCCGACGGCCGGATAGTAGACGCGATATAGAAACAGTCCCGCTACACCACGGGAGGTTACAACCGATACTTGCCGGACCATATTTGTATTGAATTTGTCAGTTAGGAAAGAATTTTGTAAGTTTGCATTACTTTTTATCATGACGGTTTCGGCCGCCACGGACTTTTAATCATATCAAGTTAACCTACATTTATTTACCACCTGTGCAATGAAATCAGGATTTCTTTACGCAATGCTGGCGCTTTTGTTGCCGGCACTCTCGGTTTTTGCCGACGGATTCACAATCTATTATGACAATTCAGCCACACAATGGGAAAGTGTCGGTATCCATTACTGGGGCTCCATCCAGACCGAATGGCCCGGAGTGGAGATTGACCACGTCGACGGCGACATCTGGGCATACACATTTCCGTCAGACGCGTCTGGAGTGAAAGGCTTTCTTTTCAAACATGCCACCCTCACCGGCAATGAATATCAGACAGGCGATTTTTCAAAAGCGCCGACCAACGGACATCTCTACAAAGGAGCGGGAGGAGAGAAAGGAAAGGTGACTGACGAAGGCGTATACACCGGCAATCCGGCTCAGGAAACAGCCACAGTGATTGCATCTCCGCGCACCGGCACACGTTTCTCCGAGCAAATCACCGTAAGTCTGAGCGTCAATCCGGTTGTGCCTATACACTACACCACCGACGGCACAGTCCCCAACGCGTCGTCACCTGTATATTCATCGCCTCTTACTTTCAGCAATACCACTGAACTCCGGACTCTTACCGTGACGGACAAAGGTGTTGAAAAGACACAGACATTCATATATACCAAACGTCAGACTATCGAAGCGTCCGACGGACGGCTCAACACGGATTATTACAAAATCAATCCTGACGGCAAGACAGGCAGCAACCGCACGGTCAATGTCAAATTCACAAAACACCCCAACACCAACTATCAGTGTACTGCCGACAATGCCCTTACAAACTGGACCGACGATGATCTTATATGTCAGGGTGTGGCCCGTGACATCGCATCGGCTTTCAGAGGCAAGCATGAGTACCCCGTGATCGACTCATACGCCATATATGCCGCATATGATGCCGACAACCTCTATCTTGGCGTCCAGTACGTCTATGCCGTATGGGATGCGGGAGGCGACGGCAAGTCTGACAATGACCGTCACCGTCCCTGGATGATGGACGGCCGTATCATGCTTGCTTTCGATCTTGATCCAAACAAGGAATTCGAAGGAATACTCACCAATGGCAATACCGTCTGGGACGCGGACGGTCAATACAATGTGATGCACAACGGCACGGACTGCATATGGCTCGGCAATACGAAGCCGACAATAGGTGTTCCCGGCCTCTTTTTCCCCGATGCCAACGGTACGACAAGCTATGATCCACCTTACTGCGTGACTTTCGGAAGCGAACCGTTCTACGGAGTGGCCAACGGCCTTCTCCCGTGCATAGAACATATCTGGGGGCAGGCGGACTTCGGCTATGATCCTGAAGAGCTGCGCACGAACGACGGATTCGTAGATCTCATAAATGAAGTGGGCCGTGACAAGCATACTTTCTATGAGTGGAAATTCCCTCTCTCGAAACTCGGAGTGACCGAACAGTATATCAAAGACAACGGCATAGGCGTGATGGTGATCGACACATACGGACAGGGAGCCACAGGTTGCACGCCTTATGATCCTACCGTATTTGACAATGCCACCACCCCATATTCGAAAGAGGGCTCGACAAGCGCCGAAAAAGAAGACACCGATTACTTCACCTACAAACATGCGCGTATCGGCGGAAAAGTATGGGCGGGAGTCGATGAACTGTCCGTGTCAGACAACTCCGGCGCACCGGTCGAATACTATACGATCGACGGTCAGCGTGTGGCCAATCCCTCGCACGGTCTCTATATCATGCGCAAAGGCGGCAATGCGGTCAAGGTCATTCTTTAACCCGACTGTGAATAATTGTGAACCCGATGCATATTGATAAGACTCAATTTGGGAAATCCGATGAAAATCGTTATCTTCGCAATCGGAAAATCAGAAACGTGGCTTGCCGCGTATAATAATCAACCCTAAGAGTATCATATACCATACTCTGTAAAAACTCTATCAAAATGGAAAATAAAGAAAATCAGAACCAGCTTCAGATCCAGCTCCGTCCCGAACTTGCCGACGGCAAATATACAAACCTCGCGATGATCGGCCACAGCGGCAGCGAATTCCTCATCGACTTCATCTTCGCCGCTCCCGGCATGCCGCAGGCTCCCGTGGTAAGCCGCGTGATCATGAGCCCGGAAAACGCCAAGAAGCTTCTCTTCGCCCTCACCGACAACGTGAAGAAGTATGAGGCCCAGTTCGGCGAGATCTCTCCCCGCAACGGCAAGATCGGAAACAACTGATAATCAACCCATGAAAGAGCATTCACTCTCGCTTTACAACACGCTGACGCGCACCAAACAGCCGTTCCGTCCTGTTCAGGAAGGACATGTCGGCATGTACGTATGCGGCCCGACAGTCTATGGTGACGCCCATCTCGGCCATGCCCGTCCGGCGATCACGTTCGACGTACTGTTCCGCTATCTTCAATGGCTCGGATACAAGGTAAGATATGTCCGCAACATCACGGATGTCGGTCATCTCGAGCATGATGCGGACGAAGGAGAGGACAAGATCGCCAAAAAGGCCCGTCTCGAACAGCTCGAACCCATGGAAGTGGTCCAATATTTTCTGAACCGCTACCATCACGACATGGAGGCGCTCAATGTGCTTCCCCCGTCGATCGAGCCTCACGCTTCGGGTCATATCATAGAGCAGATCGAATATATCAAGAAGATCATTGAATCGGGATATGCTTATGAAAGCTGCGGTTCGGTCTATTTCGATGTCGCAAAGTACAACTCCGACCATAATTACGGCAAACTCTCCGGGCGCAACATCGATGACCTGATCAACACCACCCGCGAGCTTGACGGACAGCAGGAAAAGCGCAATCCTCTCGATTTCGCGCTTTGGAAGAAGGCCGCTCCCGAGCATATCATGCATTGGCCCTCTCCATGGAGCGAGGGCTTTCCGGGATGGCATCTTGAATGCTCTACAATGGGACGCAAATACCTCGGCGACACTTTCGACATTCATGGCGGAGGCATGGACCTCATGTTCCCCCACCATGAATGCGAGATCGCGCAGAGTGTGGCCGCACAAGGTCATGACGCCGTGCGCTACTGGATGCACAACAACATGATCACCATAGCCGGAAAGAAAATGGGCAAGAGCTACAACAACTTCATAACGCTCGAACAGTTCTTCAACGGCAGTCATCCGCTGCTTGAACAGCCCTACTCTCCCATGGTGATACGTTTCTTCATCCTGCAGGCTCAATACAGGAGCACTGTCGATTTCTCAAACGAGGCTCTTCAGGCTGCGGAAAAAGCCTTGCAGAAGATGCAGGACGCATACTCGCGTCTTCAGAATCTCAAGGCCGCGGAAAAATCCTCGGTTGAATTACCCGATTTCATGGCTTTATGCCGTGAGGCTCTTGATGACGACTTGAACACCCCGATTGTGATCGCACATCTGTTTGAGGCCGCGAAATATATCAACTCGGCGACCGACGGCAACGTTCAGCTGTCGCAGGCCGATATCGACAGACTCAAAGAGGTCTTTGACGAGATGCTCGGCAAAATCCTCGGCATCCGCCTCGGCCATGCCGAATCAGAAGCCGATCTCACACCCTTCGAGGGAGCTGTCGACCTGCTGATGGAAATCCGCGCCAATGCCAAACAGAATAAAGACTGGACAACGTCAGACCTGATACGCGACAAACTCGCCGCACTCGGCTTCAATGTCAAAGACACCAAAAACGGTGTCGAATGGACCCTGAAATAACCGAATCATTAAATAAAGGGCTATGCCCTTCCACCGGACAAAACCGCCGCAAGCACACCGCCATGCGGCGGTTTTTATTAAGCGGACGCCCCCTTTTGTTCCCGTGCGAGGCCGAAGGCCGCAAGTATAATTAACCAAAATGTCATGGCCAAGTTTATGAAACGCAGATGCAACTCGCATGATTACTCAAGCCGTTGCATTTACATGATAACTATTTCAAAATTGCCTTACATAGCGCCATTCTCAGAAATAGTCAACATATCGCATGACACCGATATAAAGCCCAAAGTCAACCTGTCTCCATTGGGCTCCCTCATTTTCCGACAGCTGCACCAGCTTCCTGTGGATTTCCCGGAAGCCCGCATCCTACAATACGCAATAATGCCTGACCATGTGCATTTTGTAATCTTTATAACCTGCGCCACCGATTATAAACTCGGTAAACTGATAGGAAGATTTACAGGAAACTGCACGCGCGCCAATAATCTCAATCCGATCTTCGAAGAAGGATTCAACGACAGAATAGTCCGTAAAAAAGGACAACTGGACACTCTGATCAAATATGTGAAAGACAATCCAAGACGATTACTAATACGCAGGCGCCATCCGGAACTCTTCACCTCCCGCCATACAGTATTTTTAAACGGCAAACCTCTTTTAACCTACGGCAATATTCTTCTGCTGCGGGATCCGATGATGGAACCTGTGAGAATCAGTTCAAAATTCACAAAAGAGGAACTGGAAGCCAGAAAGGCCGTATGGAACGAAGTTATCCGCGAATGCGGTGTTCTGGTATCACCTTTCATAAGTTCCGCGGAAAAAGAGATTCGGAATGCGGCAATTGCAAACGGAGCCTCTCTGATATTAATCACGAATATCGCGTTTGGGGAAAGATACAAACCGAGCGGTTCCCTTTTCGAACTATGCTCGCAGGGACGGCTTTTACTCATCTCTGTCAATGAACAGAGCGATACAACCCAATCGATCACGCGCGCCGAAGCACTCCGCATGAACGATCTTGCGGACTCCATATGCACCCGTCTTCCGGAAAAACTGATCTCACGGATTTAGGCCTGTCTTTCTGACCGTATCAGGTCGAGGAGGGCGGGGAGGGCTTCGGAGGCGGGGATATTTTTAGTCACGAGTTCCTTCCCCCGGTATATGCTGACACGGCCGGGACCGGCGCCGACATAGCCGTAATCGGCATCGGCCATCTCTCCGGGACCGTTCACGATACATCCCATGACACCTATCTTCAGTCCTTTTATACCCAGCGCCGAGACGGCTTCTTTCACTTCCTTGAGGGTGCTTTGCAAATCAAAAAGTGTTCTTCCGCAACTCGGGCAAGCTATGAATTCAGTCTTGTAGAAACGAAGACGCGCGGCCTGCATGATATCAAGCGCAAGACATTGCAGTTCCTCATCCGTGAAATGCGGATCGACAACCATTATGTCAGAACCATATCCCGCCATAAGCAAAGCTCCGAAGTCCGCACCGGCACATACACGCAGTTCATCTATCGACTCACAGTCATAATTTATAACGATTCTCACCGGATTCTTTCCGCCGGAAGCGACATAACGGTCTATATCGGCGGCGAGGGTGCCTATCTCTTTTGAATCATCTATGGCAAATTCCACGTAAGGAAGAGTCTTGTCGGCATAATCCCGTGATTTTCCCGGCAGGACCACATCGGGGGTATCGACCTGACGCGCTGCGGCACGCCGCATGACGTGGTCACGCAACATGACAGCCACCGGTATTTCATTTTCCGGAGGCTCGCTCAGCGACACCCGGATAGTGTCTCCGAGTCCCTCATGCAGCAACGCTCCTATGCCTACCGCACTCTTTATTCTTCCATCCTCGGCATCTCCCGCTTCCGTCACTCCGAGATGAAGAGGAAAATCCATTCCCTCCCTGTTCATGACTTCGGCAAGCAGACGCACGGTCTCGACCATGACTACCGTGTTGGAAGCCTTGATGGATATTACTATATCATTGAAATTCACCTCCCGGGCTATCCGGAGGAATTCCATAACGGATTCGACCATTCCCGCCGGAGTATCGCCATATCTGCTCATTATACGGTCTGACAGAGAACCGTGATTCACCCCGAGACGGACAGCGGTAGAGTTTTCCCGACATAAATCGAGAAACGGCACCAGACTTTTCCTTATTCTCCCGATCTCTTCGGCATATTCCTCATCGGTAAATTCCAGTTTACGGAATGTTCTGGCGGCATCGACAAAGTTCCCCGGATTTATCCTGACCTTGTCAGAAGTCCTGGCCGCCTCGAAAGCAGCCTTAGGATTGAAATGCACGTCGGCGGAAACCGGTACGCCGCATCCCATGGCTTCCAGTACACGCTTTATGTCTGCCATATTGGCAGCCTCGCGGACACCCTGCGTGGTGAGACGCACAAGTTCCCCTCCGGCATCGGCTATCGCCTTTGCCTGACGGGCGGAAGCCTCGGTATCGAGCGTCGACGTATTGGTCATGGACTGTATAAGCACAGGTGCGTTCCCTCCGATAACGGCGTTGCCGACTTTGACCGGACGCGACTTACGGCGGATATAATTATAAGCGAACATAAAAAGATGTTAAAAACATAAATTTTGTCAGAACGACATCATGAAAAATACACTGCAGAATCCCACGGCATATCCGGCGAGAACCTGCATCAGAGTGTGACGGCCGAGCCAGATACGGGCGGAGCCGAGCATTCCTGCCAGTCCGATGGAGACGATAAGCCACCACTGGGTGGCGGGAGACATATAGTCGCCGGCCATAAACATGCGCAGCAACAATGCCACGATTCCGGCAATTCCGGCCGCATGCACGGAGATTTTCCACCAACGGTTGACAATGACTTCAATGATACCGGCTGCGGCACCTCCGAAAAAGGAAGTGATGTTCAATCACCGAATAGATACTGAATTCAACTTTCAAGCCATGTCGGAGCTCCCTTGAAATGCATGAAAAGAGCCGTACCTATAAGACAGGCTATACAGACTATGTAGGGTATGAAACGTTCCTGCTGCCCGTTGAGTCCTACATCCTGCACGAGTCCGAGTTTTTTAAGCAACAACACGAGCAGCGAGGGTATCACAACATTGAATCCGAGTACGATTGCCGTGAAGGTAAGCCGCACACTGAAGTCAGTGAACGAAAGGATCGAAAGTCCGAAAGCCAGCATTATGCCGTAGACCGGCATAAGCAACGGCACAAGCACCCATGAAAGGAAATGAGACAGCTGCGTGATTCCGGCTTCCAATTCAGATGGCGGCAGATCCGGCTCATGAACTGCCTCGGACGACGGTTCAGGGCACGACTCCGGAGATGAATCCGCAGCGGTGCTTTCAGAAAATACGGGGGAATCATCTCCATCATCATCAAGATGAGATTTGGGATAGTATGACGATGTATCAAGTTTCATTTCTGATCAGACATTTTTTTTGCCTCCACGCAAAACCCGTGTAAATTCACGTGGTACGGGCGACACAAAATTCATATCTTTTTTAGTCACGGGATGTGCGAACCGCAATGTCTGAGCATGAAGGGCAAGACGGTTGATCGGGCTTGTCTGAGCTCCATATTTGCGGTCACCCGCTATCGGATGGCCCATATCCGAGGCATGGACTCGAATCTGATTTTTCCGGCCTGTGTCGAGCGAGAAATGAGCAAGCGTATATCCGTTGCCGCGTGCCATGACTTTATAATGCGTGACTGCAAGACGCCCCTCGCCCGGCACATCCGTGGAATAGACCACAAATCTTGAATTCTCCGTCAGACGGCTTTTGACATAGCCTTTGTCCTGCTCGAGATAGCCTTCGAGAACAGCTACATAAAGCCGTTCAAGAATTATATTGTTCCAGTTGTGGCGCAATACCTCGTTGGCGCGCTCGCTTTTGGCAAACATCATAAGTCCGGTAGTATGCCGGTCAAGACGATGGACCACCCACAGCTTATTGCGAGAATCGACGCTTTTCACATATGCGCGCATTATGTCATATGCATTCTCCTCACGTTTGTGGCTGTTGGTAGCGACCGACAGCATTCCATATCCCTTGTTGATAACCAACACATCGTCATCTTCATAGACAAGTTCTATGCGCTTGTGGCTGAATACAGGGAAAGGACGGGAAAGATTGACTCTTACCTCTCCTCCGGGAGGCACCGGCGCATCGAACGCTTTCGACACATTGCCGTCGACCATCAGATGGCCGTAGCGCAACCATTTCTTGACATCATTGCGCTTGACGTCATGCATTACCGAGATTACAAACTCCATCAACGGAGTCGTCTCCACGCTTCTGTTCACATATGTCAGAATCCGGTCCTCTATGTACGACCTTTTCTTATCGTTGCTGTTCATGTCTGCGTATGATCGCGGAATCCGCCATGCGCGGCATCCGCCAATTATTATGCAAAGTTAATAAACTATCAACAAATAACTCTGCATTAAGTCAATTTTTATTGCACTAATTTATGAAAGGAAAGCCTCCTGCCGGATGCTTCTCTCAGCAACGCGTGTCCGAAACGGCATTCGAGACACCGGTGACGGTCGCAATATTCACGCCTCAGCTGTAGCAATGCCTGTGAATCCGTGGCGCATGAGCACCGGATACCTGCTTTCTGCCACTTGCGTATGACGGAATTGTTTTCTGCCTCCAGCCCGCTCCATATGTCAAGACCTCTACCGGCGGTGTCCGCATCGCCCTGATATGCGCCATAGGCATAGATCAGAGGTGCTGCAAAATTTATCAGCAGCAGGTCAATATTGTTTTCTGACAGTCCCGCAGGCAGATGATTACCCGGCACATCGAAATCAAAATGATCCAGCCAGTATCCGTCGAGCGTCCAGTCAAAACATTTTCTCATCTCTTCAATACGGCAATTCCGGTCAATGACACGCGACAACAAAGAGAATCCGCCCTTTAGCGCACGTGCAAGCAAAGCGATCCTTCGTGTAGGAAAATTCTGCGGTCTTGTTCTTGCGAATTTCCATATATCCCTTTTCAGAGGCCGGAGTCCATATTTGCGGGCAAGGAAAAAATATTCCCGACAAAGTCTCTGATAATATTCATCAAATATGTGGATCGATGTATCGAGCATACCCGCCTGACCGAACAATACTGCCTCAAGCTGCATGATATCGTCGGAATGCCTGGCCATGACGCGCAATGGCACCGAACGGCCCAGCATCTCAAACGGATCGCTGTTGAGGCCGAAACCCAAAGCCCGTGCCAACACCACGAAGCATACCCGTTCCCAATCGCCGTCAAGATAGTCTAATGCATCAAGTATTCTCCGCGATTTAGTCTGCATACGCTCCACAGCAAGAGAATCAAGCCAGTCGGTCACTAAAAGAGAAGGGAGAGCGGAAAGAAGAGCCTCGCATGCACTATCGTTTATATTTTCCGAAAGCCGGGCATATAACTGTACGAACGATTCGGGAAAAGTCGCTATGACCTGCGGTATCCTCTTACCGTTTTTATCAGTGATTACCGAATCGTTTATTCCTACCACATGGAGTATCACACTGTCATATGCCGCATCGCGGTCATGTCCGTGCCGGATCCAGTCAGACGCCCGCACATGAATCTCGACATTTCCGCACCATTCCTGACCGTCGACACGTATTCTGGCGGCCGAGAAGTCGGGACCCGCGTCATTATTGTGAATTCCGGGACAGACAACCTCTATTTCACGACCATCGACAGTGACGATATTTTCGCCAAGCAGACGGTGTTTCCAGAGATAGTGATAAAGCAACTCCATAAAGAGAGATTAAGAAGACATATTCTTTCCCATCAACAAATTTATTCAAAATGTTTGAATCAACAAAATATCGGTAAGACTATTTTAATTTGCATTTATATTCAACATTTTAACTATATCCTTAAAAATGTTAACTTTAAATATTCTGTCTCGACATAATATTAAATAATGTTAATTTTTCTAATTTTGCATAATTTTCATACAATTTATAAGCGGATTTTTCCGTATATTTGCAGTGTGTTTTTCATAGTATTAAATTAAGATTAAGGTTTCGGTCTACTTCTTTGGGAAAAGGGGTAGACTTTTTAATTTGCACATATACAATTAGTTACGCGGCTCAAAATATTTATTTCAACCAAATTGCCTCCACAAGTGTTTAAACCTGTGAAAAGAGCGCATACCGGCTGTCTTCTGACCGAAGTTTCAGCCCGTCATACGTTCTGATAATACTTAAACCTTATATATAATTAATATTATGGCTACACAAAAAAGTCTTGTGGGCACGAGGACTCAAGTTAATCTGGCCAACGCATATGTCTCGGAATCGTGCGCCTACACACGCTACACGTTCTTTGCCCAGGCCGCGCAGAAGGAGTCATACTTCCAATATGCCAACATACTCAACGAGACTGCGGCAAATGAACTGAGACATGCCAAGATTTTCCTTAAATTTCTTGACGAGGGCGGCTGCAAAACCGATCCGATTTCGATCGATGCCGGTGTGATCGGCAAGACTGTCGATAATCTGAAAGTAGCTGCTGAAGAGGAAAGAGTCGAGGGAGTCGAACAGTATACCGAATCTGCAAAAGTCGCCGATGAAGAAGGCTTCTCAGAAATTGCCAAACGCTTCAAAGAAATCGCGGAAATAGAGCAGCGCCACAGAGACCGCTTTGACAAGATGATCAAACGCATCGAAGACGGTACTGTATGGAAAAGCGACAAGCCTATAAAATGGCAGTGTCTGGTTTGCGGATATATCTATGAAGGCACCACTCCTCCCGAAAAATGTCCTGCCTGCCAGCATCCGTATCAGCACTTTGAGCGTGAGGAAGACAACGTCTGACGATGCACGACAGAGACATGTTTCCATTACAGAATATGATTCCTGTCATTCCTCTATTATAAAAACTGTTTAAGAATTAGATAGTCTCCTTCGGGGCAGGCATATCCGCACGATACGCCTGCCCCTTTTCGCATGTTGTCCGACAATAAATCCCGACTCTTATCATAAAATTGCAATCTCTCCTTCACCGTCTTGGAAAGACGCTGCTCCGGGAGAGAGGGCGGGGCTGATAATTCAACGGGATTGTACAAATGCGTGTCGATGGCGCGTTAATGTAATATGGCTATAGAGAAGATAACCGGGATAGTGACCGATGTGATCAAGTATTCGGACAAGCACAATGTCATTACTCTGTTCACACGCGACCAGGGGCGCGTGTCGCTACTGTCGTCTGCCGGAAACAGCAAGTCCGCGCGTATGCGCAACGCTTCGCTGATGCCGCTTTCCGTTATCTCGGCCGACATAAATTTCAACCCGACCCGCGATCTGCAGTTCCTCGGCAAGTTCTCGCGGGAAATACTCTGGAAAGATATTTATTTCAATCCCGTAAAGAGCGCAATCGGAATATTTCTTGCGGAGTTTCTTAATTCCTACCTCCGGCAGTCCCCTCCTGACCCGCGGCTATGGGATTTCATAATTCATGCAGTAAATTGCCTTGACCGCAGAAAGAAAGGACTCGCCAATTTTCATATCGCATTTCTCATAGACTTTCTCAGCTTCGCCGGCATACGTCCCGACCTGTCGGACTGGCGCGACGACGCATGGTTCGATATGCAGGGCGGATCAATGACGGTGTTCCTTCCCGCACACCGCAACTATCTCACCCCGTCGCAGGCGTCCGTTCTTCCTATGCTCGCACGGATGAACCTGCGCACTTCTTCAATATTTAGATTTTCCGCGTCCCAAAGGCGGGAATTGCTCAGCCGTCTCCTTCAATATTATTCACTTCATTTTCCGGGCCTATCCAACTTGAAATCACCTGCCATCCTCTCAGAAGTCTTCAACAGCTGACTCTCTTTCAGTTTTTTATGACTCCATCGAGCCAGTCGGCTATGCGGCAAAGAGTTTCCTCCGACGGCGACTGTCCGAGACGGGCATACTCCGTCACCAGCCCGGATGATGTCTGCTGGAAAAGATGATTGTGATTTTCAAGTTCACACACCTCGACAGCCGGATTCTGACTTTTTATGGTCAGGAGATTAGCCGGAATCACCTGAAGGTCTTTCGAACCGTTAAGCGCCAGCCAGGGGACACGCACTTTCCTGATATCCTCTTCCGGATTATAACGGAGCATCTCTCTGTAAGACGGCGACAGCAACACCTCTGTCTGTCGTTCTATCTGCGACTGCACCTGAGGATATTTCATCATCTCGCCCATAACCTCTCCCATCGCATCTCTGATAACGGGTCCGGCTTCCTCTGCCGGCATATCGGATTTCGCGATTGCCATCAGTCGTTTCTGCAACGCCTCGCCGGGCCACGCGCCGCTCATGGCCATCGACATAGCCCTGCATTGCGAGATTATAATTGAATCGCCCTCCCATGACGGCGCGGCAAGAGTCACGATAAAACGGCACGGCACATTTTCAGAGGCAAGACGATAGGCGGTCTGGCCTCCTTCGGAATGTCCTATCGCTCCGACCGGGACTTTACCTCCGAAACATGAGTCCAGAAAAGAGAGGCAACTCCGGGCATCGGAAATCAGATCCGCCCCCATTACCTGCGCGGGATCTCCTTCACTCCCGCCCACACCCCTGTCGTCCGTACGCAAAACCGCATATCCTCTCGACACAAGATAATCGGACAATACCTTGAACGGTCTGTGTCCGAACACTTCCTCATCACGGTTCTGCGATCCGCTGCCCGAAAGGAGAAGGACCGCACCTTTGGGCGCTACAGAATCAGGCCGGGCAAGTGTACCGCCGAGCGAAATCTTATCCGCACCGTTACGGACAACGACTTCCGATTCTTTCGCCAAAATGATTCCTGAGACGGCAATCATACATAATAAGACAAGACAAAAACTTCTCTTCAGAAAACTTCTCCAAACATGCGGGATAACATGAGCTGCCGACATAATCATCATAATTTTATATTACTCCGGCAAAGATAACAAATTTTCCTGCAACCGGTCAGCGAAAAGTTAAAAAGTTAAATTCGTATAAAGGATTTTGGAAGTTCGATTAAATAGATTATCTTTGCAGGCGAAATGGTTTCCGGCTCCATGAGAGGAGCGAAGGAATCAAAAGGGAATCCGGTGAGAATCCGGAACAGTACCCGCTGCTGTAAGTCCTCGGGAAATGTCGGCGACACATGCCGTCAGATCCCCATACAGCGTCGCAAGGCCATTGGGACACCAACACCCGAGAAGGCGCGGCGCCATGGACAAGTCAGAAGACCTGCCGTTTCGCCATAGATGAAGACGCCTACGGGACAATGGGCAGCACTCGGCAGTTTACCGCAAGGTAATCGGCAACGGTCATATGTTCATGACGCTCACGCGTCTGTGAACGCGCCATAACTCCCGTCGACGTATCCCCGGATGCGCAGACGGGATTATTTTTTTGCGCTACCGAACGATATGACCTACCGAAAGATCCTGACATCATTGGTTCTGGCCGTCATTCCTGCGGCCGTATATGCCGAAAAAAAGGCCGTCCCTGACAGCACCCGCAATCTCGACGAGGTGGTGGTGACGGCCTATAAACCGGGCAGTGACATCATTCCGGCCCAGACCCTTACCGGCGACGAACTGAAAGGACTCAATTCCAACAGCGTGGCCGACGCCCTGCGGTATTTTTCGGGCGTCCAGGTAAAGGACTACGGCGGAGTGGGCGGAATAAAGACTGTCAACATCCGCTCGATGGGAACCAATCATACCGGAGTCGTATACGACGGTGTCGAGCTCGGTAACGCCCAGAACGGCCAGATCGACCTCGGCCAGTTCTCGCTCGACAACATAGAGGCTCTATCGCTCTACAACGGCCAGAAAAGCGAGATTCTGCAACCTGCAAAAGATTTCGGATCGGCCGGCACCATCTACATGCGCACGCGCACGCCCCAGTTCGGCGAGGGCGAGACTTATCATGCCCGTCTCACACTGCGCGCCGGATCATTCGACCTGCTGAACCCTTCTGCTCTCGTAGAGGTGAAACTCAGCGAGACCGTCAAGGCTTCGCTGAGTGCGGAATGGGTCAACTCAAGCGGAAAATACAAATTCAGATACCGCCGTGTCAATCCGGCGGGAGAACTCGCATACGACACCGTGGCCACTCGTCAGAACGGCGACATCAACGCCACGCGCATAGAGCTCAACACCTACGGTTCCCTGCAAAACGGCTCATGGATGGCCAAGGTCTACAACTATAATTCCGAACGCGGCGTACCCGGAGCAATTGTCAACAATGTGTGGCGGCGGGGAGAACGCATATGGGACACCAATTCATTCGCACAAGGCCGCTACAACGGTTTCTTCGGACGCTTCTCCACCCTCAACAACATAAAATATTCCGCCTACCGCACACATTACGTCAACAACGACGACAAGCAGGTCAAGATCGACAATCTCTACCGACAAAAGGAAATATATATATCATCGGCCAACGAATATGAGATATTCGACACGTGGCGCGTCTCGGCAAGCTACGATTTCATGTGGAACACGCTCGACGCCGATGTCTACGGATTCGTGAAACCGGACCGTTTCTCGAACTTCATATCGGTGGCCACCGCGCTCGATCTCGACCGGTTCAGAGCGCAGGCAAGCTGTCTGGCGACATTCATTCACGACCGCATAGAGGGTCAGGAGGCGCCCGCCGACAAACATGTCTTCACTCCGGCAGTCTTCGCCTCGGTCTATCCGTTGCGCAACAGGGATTTCTCCGTAAGGGCATTCTACAAGCAGTCATTCCGCATGCCCACATTCAACGATCTATATTACGCCGATATGGGCAATTCCCAGCTGAGTCCAGAACGTGTCACACAGTATAACGCCGGCATACTCTACGACCACCATTCCTCAACATCGGTCATAAGCGGAGCACGCGCGAGCGTCGATGTCTATTACAACAGGGTCAAAGACAAGATCGTCGCCTATCCCAAAGGCCAGCAGTTCCGCTGGACGATGCTTAACCTCGGGCTCGTGGATATCCGTGGAATAGACGTAAGCGCACTGATCACGCTCAATCCCATACGCGATCTGTATGTCACAGCAAGAGCGCAATACACGTTCCAGCGGGCCATAGACGTCACGGATCCCTCCGACAACTATTACAGGGATCAGATTCCCTATATTCCGCGCAATTCCGGAGCCGCCGTCGTCAACCTGCAATGGCGGGGATGGGGCCTGAACTATTCCTGGATATATGTCGGGGAGCGCTACAACCAGCAGGAAAACATACGCTATAACTACACTCAGCCCTGGTACACTTCCGATATCTCCATAAGCAAAGATCTGCGGCTCGGACGCGTGTCGCTTCGCGGCTTGCTTGAAGTCAACAACCTTCTCAGCCAGGACTATGACGTGATTCTCAATTACCCCATGCCTAAACGAAACTACAGAATAACCATAACAGCCGAAATCTGAAATGAAACCTCTGAAAATATTTTTCTTTTATTTTTTGCCACTCCTGTCGGTCGCCACAGGTTGTCGTGAGGACGAACTTGTGGTCCCGACGGAGTATGACATTATCCCCGAGCATCCGGCGCCCGACACCCGGATACGGGGCTTCTATCTGGTCAATGAGGGGAACATGGGATCGAACAAGTGTACGCTCGACTGGTTCGATTACTTCACCGGACTGTATGCCCGCAATTTTTACGCCGAGCGCAACCCGAACGTCGTCAAGGAACTCGGAGATGTCGGCAACGACATCGGCATATACGGCTCTAAACTCTACGTAGTGGTCAACTGCTCGCACAAGGTCGAGGTGATGGACGCGCGCACCGGCATACGACTCGGACAGGTCGATATCCCAAATTGCCGGTATGTGCGGTTCCACCGCGGCAAGGCATATGTCAGCTCATATGTAGGCCCCGTACTCATCGACGCCAACGCGCCGAAAGGCGCGGTCTACGAAGTCGACACCACATCGCTTGCCGTGACACGCAAGGTCACGGTGGGATATCAGCCCGAAGAGATGGAAATTGTCGACGACTACATGTATGTCGCGAACTCGGGCGGCTACCGCGCCCCCGCCTATGACAACACCGTCTCCGTCATACAGATGGTCGACTTCAAGCAGGTGCAGCAGATCCCGGTCGGAATCAACCTGCACCGCCTGAAGAAAGACCGCTACAACAAACTGTGGGTGTCGTCGCGCGGAGACTATCAGACAAGACCCTCGCGCCTCTACGTGCTGGAGAAGCAGAAAGGCTACAACCGCATGCAGGTCAGCGACACCATCCCCGTGGCCTGCTCCAACATGGCCATACATGGAGATTCACTTTTCTATTACGCCACGGAATGGAACAACTTCACAGCCTCCAACACGATCAGTTACGGCATAATAGACGTGCGCACGCATGAAGTCGTGTCCACTAATTTCATAACCGACGGCACGGAGAAAGAGATCACCATACCCTACGGTATCGCCATACATCCGGAGACCGGCGACATATTCGTGACCGATGCCAAGAATTATGTATCGTCGGGCACGCTCTACTGTTTCGACCGCGAAGGCCGGAAAAAGTGGAGTGTCCGCACCGGCGATATTCCCGCACACATAACTTTCATGCAACGATGATGAGACTCCGCGACTATCTTACAATTCCGGCTGCCCTGACAGCTATCTGCCTGCCGCTGGCATCATGCTCCAACGACATCCCGACCGTCAGCCTCGGCATAGATGACGTGTATCACATCAGCCGGATGCAGAAACTCGATCTGCATCCCGCACTGACAGGTGAGTCCTACCGCTGGACGCTGACGCGGCCCGACGGCTCTTCAAGTGTAGTGGCGGATACCCGCGACTATATCTTCATAGATGCCGAGGAAGGGTCCTACCGCCTGCATTTCGAGATAATAGATCCGGAGACGCCTTATGAATATGACTTCACGGTCAATGTCATGCATGAGGAGATCGAATACAGTCCCTACATATCGAAAGTATATGAATACCGCCCCGCGCCAGGCCAGTTTATCAACGAGATGCCCAAATATGAGGAGGGAGATTCATATGCCGACATTCTGCAGAAAGCCGAAGAGTCGATATCGGGGACCAACGACATAATGATCTCGCTCGGAGGCTACGGAGGTTATGTGACTTTCGGATTCGACCACACGGTTATCAACGTACCCGGTGAGGCGGATTTCCGCATATGGGGGAACTGCTTCTACGAACTGACAAATCCGGATAAAAAAGGCGGTTCGGCGGAACCCGGCATAGTGATGGTAAGCTACGACGCGAACTGCAACGGCATTCCCGATGACGAATGGTATGAACTGAAAGGTAGCGAATACAGTTCGTCCGGGACCGTACACGGCTACTCGCTGACTTACCACCGACCGGATCCCGACCGGGAAATAATAGCCGATGACGACAACAGCATCGACGATCTCTATTACATCCGCTGGACCGACAGCGAAGGCACGACAGGCTACCTTCCGAAAAACATATTCCACAACCAGGATTATTTCCCCCGCTGGGTCACGGACGACACTCTCAGTTTCGAGGGTTCTCTGCTCGCACCCAACGGTGAAGACATCAGCGGCACGGGCACATATTATGTGCTCTACAGCTATCCCTGGGGATATGTCGACAACCATCCCAATGAATTTGCCGATCTCAACTCCTTCGACATAGGCAATGCCGTCGATGCCGACGGAAATCCTGTCGAATTGCCCGGCGCTGATTTCATCCGTGTCTACACCGGCGTCAACCAGTATTGCGGCTGGCTCGGAGAGACATCGACGGAACTCAGCCGGTCGCAAGACCTCCACATCGAAGTCTCAGGCTGGAAATTCGACTGAAAGCCGGAACCGACAGCCGGACCGATAAAATAAAAACACATAAAATTATAATCAACAACAACCAACCGACTTCTTATGAGAATCAAAACGATGAAATGGGTGGCGGCGATCCTTGCCTTGACATGCACCATACCCGCCCGGGCCGTCTACACGATCGAGGACGGCGATCTCGAGTCCTACGGACTTTTCAGTTCGGGCGACCTTAACTACCGTATCGTTTCGGAAACGGACAAGACCTGCGAGGTGGCCAGTGTAGGCTACGTCAAGGCCGACGCTCCCGATATGATAGCCTGGAAAGTCACATCGCTGACAGTACCCGCCAACGTAACAAACCTGGAGACAAACAAGACCTACCGGGTGATCGGTATAGGCCGATACGGTATCTATGGCAACCAGCAGACCTCTCAGAACAAGACCAAAACTATCGTCGTGTCCGAAGGCATCGAATACCTCGCAGACAACGCCCTGACCTATATGGTGAGCGCGACATCGATTTCATTGCCATCCACTCTGAAGACTATCGGCACGTCCGCTCTTTTGAAGAACAGCGCCCTTACGTCCATAATGATTCCGGACGGTATAACGGAACTTCCACAGGGAGTCTTCCAGAATTGCACGAAACTGCAGTCCGTGACAATACCCTCCTCCGTTAAAAGCTTAGGTATAAGCCTTTTCAGCGGATGCAAGGCTCTGAAATCGGTCACTGTTCCCGATGGAGTGCCGGAGATTCCCAATTATTGCTTCCAGAACTGTACAAATCTGGCATGGCCCGAACTGCCCTCTTCCGTGAAAAGAATAGGTAAAGACGCGTTCACCTCATGTTCAGGACTGGGAAAGATAATTCTCCCCGAGGGAGTGGAGACGATCGACGATTATGCATTCAACCGCACCGGAGAATCTTCGATATCCCTGCTCTCTTTCCCGGGAAGTCTGAAGACAATCGGAGCCAAGGCATTCAACCGCACCATCAATCCTATGAGGATCTCCAAAATTGTGTTCAACCGGAGTGACGACAATGATTCGCCGCTTGAGCTGGACGCCTCGATTTTCCCTATGGATATAAACGGAGTGGAACTTGAGTTATACCGCGACATAAAGACAGTCAATCCGACCGACGCGCTTCCCTCCGCTTTCAGCCGTATGCCGTCGCTCGGGTCTCTCACCATAGGAGAGAAAGTGACGATGCTTCCGTCGTTCGCGAAGAATGCGGACATATACAATATTCGTTGTCTGGCCACCGTTCCCCCGACAGGAGCAGAATTCAACGATAAGGTCTACGCAAACGAAAATCTGATGTTTTATGTTCCGGAAAGCAGCCGCAAAGCCTATTCTCAAACGGATGGATGGAAACAGTTCTTCACCGGCGAGGTCATTGTGGAACCGTCTCCGGTAAATGCCTATGTCGACTTTGACAAACTCGGATATACAGTCGGCGACGGATCGCTGAAAGGTGCGCTTGTCATCTCATGGAACGACGAACTGCGAGGTGTCGACCATCTTGTGTGGGGTGTGAACTTCAACGAAGGCACATCTGCGCGACAGCTTATCAATATGGTGATCGACGCCGACAGCCGTCTCTACAGAATAGAGGGGGGATATGCCTACGACAACCTTGACAAGAAATCGCTCAGCGAAAAATATGACCACTACGGCATCAACAGCGGCGACCGCAGATGGCGTGTATACAGTGACGACAAATTGATCGACGGCAGTGTCGTATACCTGAATTATACGGACGGCGACGCCTCCGAAATTCCCGCAGCTCCGGAATATACATTCTATATCCCTGAAGAAGAGAAACTCGGTGCATGGATACCCGACGGCTACAAATGTCCTATAGCCGACAACATGACTTTCCCTGTATGGGCACGCTCAGGCGACTACGGCACAGACTATGTGTCAGTCACTCTCAACCCTTCGCGTCCTTTCGTAGAACAGAACAAAGGCACCTTCAAAGGTGACAAACAGGACGGCTATGCAATGATAACCCTCGCGCCTCATGTGGAGAGATTCGTCCGCATGGAACCGGAATGCTATGACGTCAAGGTGTTCTGCAGCCTCTGGCCGAAAGAACATCAGCTCGGCGACGATGACAGTTATCATCTGACATTCGACTCAGGCATATGGCAGACGATGTCGATCGTACCTCCGGTGCGTCCTCTCACCAAGATAAACGACAAGATGATCTATGTGCCTGGTAAACTCGACCGGACAGAACTCAAGGATCTTGTGGATTACGAGCCCAAAGACGCGACTTACACAGGATTCATATTCGAGGATTTCGAGACAGGCAGTACTGTAAATACATATCTGGATGAAAATATCGCCGGATATGATTTCTGGGTCGAGGCACTGACCGTAAATTCGGGTGCCAAAGACAGAATATTCGTTGTCAAGTCTCTTCTTGACAATAAGATCGAGGGGCTGCTCGGTTTCACCATCAGCCACAATCCCGTAACCGGCGTGAGTCTGGCGGGAGTGGAAGGTGATGAACTGACTCTTGATGTCCACGACATTCTCGCGCTCCGCACCGAAGTCACTCCGGCCAATTCCACCAATCAGGCCGTCTCATTCAAAATCGAGAACGCTTCCACCGGGAACATAGCCACCACCTACAGTGTAGGCGGAGCCGAGAAGTTTACAGAGCTTGTCACCTACCGTCCCGGCACATTCGATCTCGTGCTCACCGCAGTGGAGAACACGGCGGTCACCAGAAGATATCATGTGACGGTCAACCCTCTGCTTCCGGCCGATGACACCGGCGACTACACCGAAGGCACCTTCTGGCTTAACGAAGAATGGTTCACACATAAAAACGGCTCCATATCATATCTGAGAAATCCGTTGCCCACGGAAGAAAGCGAGATACTGTATCACGTCTACAGCCGCAACAACGATGACGCATGCTTCGGCGCCACGTCGCAATACGGCATGATCTTCGCCGACAAACTCTTCGTAATGTCCAAGCAGGAGAATGACGCGGGCGACATCCGCGCCAACGGCGGCGGACGCCTCGTAGTGGCGGACGCCAACACCCTCAAACGCCTCGCCTCTTTCGACGAGATAGGAGGAGACGGCCGAGCCTGCGTAGGCGTCGACGCCCGCAAGGCATATATCGGCACCCACTCCGGCATCCGCACGCTCACATGGGACAACGGCGTATTCACTCTCGCTCCGTCCAACATCGCCGGCATCAACAATGACACCCAGAGCGGCAGCTCCGATATCGGCGACAACCAGGCCCTCTACAACAAGCAGATCGGCGATATGGTCAAAGCGGGCGCATATGTGTTCGCCATCCAGCAGGGTGTCGGCGTACATGTCATCGACACCGCTACCGACACCGCCGCGCGCCTGATCGAAGACACCGGCGTGCAGGGCATAACCCAGACAGCCGACGGTCATGTATGGTTCGCTACTTCGGAAAACGCGACTTCGGGTCACACACTTCTCCGTGAAATCGATCCGCAGTCGGCGGAAGTGATCTCCGAGACAGAAGTTCCGGGTGTCATCAGCTGCAGCTGGGGTTCCTGGAGATCCACCGGTTTCTTTGCGTCCAAGTCAGACAACACGCTCTTCTGGAACGGCGGTTCGGCAGGCATAACCTCCTCCGGAGGGACCATCTACCGCTGGAACACTTCGGAAGATGCGACAGATCTCCAGCCCCTGTATGTGCTGCCGAAAAAAGAGGGTACTTTCCCCGATGTCTACCAGCAGATGTATGCCACGATGCGCTACGACGACAGGACCGGTGCCATACTCTTCGCCACAACTACCGCACCGAGCGGCAATTATCGCTACAACTGGCTCAACTTCATAGATGCCGAATCGGGAGATGAAATTTCGTCGGTAAGACTCAAGGACTATTATTGGTTCCCCTCGATTCCAATCTTCCCCGACGTTTATGCGCCTCAGTTCAACACTATCCAACCGGTAGCGCTCGACAAAGAGGATGACGAATACACTCTGCGACTCGACGGCCTGGCATACGACAACGACAACATCGACTACAACGTGACAGTAAGCCGCGTGACAGACAACAGCAATCGCTCGGCTCAGTCTATTGAGGATATAGCCGACGTGACCGAGAAAGATGGTGTCATCACCATCCGTCCGCGCAAGATCGGAGAATCGGAGCTGGTGCTCCGCGCCGAGTCCAACGGCCGCGAGACATATGCATATGTGCCCGTGAGCGTATCGGTGAACTCCGGAATCGGTGATATAGCCGCCGCGACACGCACCATCTCTATAATCGGAGACAAAGTGATCCTCAAAGGTTTTGACGGAGAAACGTTCATAGTCACCGATCTCGCAGGCGCGGTGCAGTCATCGTTCACGGCCTGCGGCGACGAATGCAAGGTAACGCTCATGCTCGGCAAAGGTGTATACGTAAGCGCCGCCGACGGCAGCCACTCGATAAAATTCACATTATGATAAGAAAATCAAAATGATGAAAAAATCAAAAAAAGCAATGATAGCGTTCCCGCTGACAGCCGTAGCACTGTCGGCGGGAGCCTTCACCCTCGACTGGGACAGAATAGAATTCTGGACAGGTGAAGGTCCCAACCGCTCGGCCCTTGTGGTCCAGTTTCAGGACAATGGTCCGAAAGAGGCATATGTATGGGGATTCCGCTGGGATCCGGCAGACTATGAAGGAGGTCAGCCTTCGGGCGAGGATATGTTCCGCGCGATAGCGGGCGCCAGCTCCGACATCCTTCTCTTCACCCAATATACGGGTTGGATGGGATGCACGGTCGACGGCATAGGCTTCCAGTTCCCAGGCGAGGAAAAAACGCTCCACAAGATAGTCTACGACTTCCAGGGCGCGAGCGAGGATCCGCGTGTAAGCTTCGACTACTACACCCCCAACGAACTGATGGGCCAGACCTCCGCTCCCGGCAACTTCACTCCGGTCTACTGCTCCAGAGCCCTGACCGCCGCAGAGGACACAAACATCATCGAGCACCCGATCAACGCCCGCCAGTATGGCTATCCGGCCTATGACTATGACTGGTGGCAGCCTTCCGGGACACTCGACAACACGCGCCAGCGCTGGAATGCCGGATGGTATGACGGCTACTGGAGCTATTGGGTCGGAGGAGTGGATTCGGAAGAACTCAGTTACTCGGGACTCGGATACTCTTCGCGCAAACTGTCCGACGGACAGGTAGACGCCTGGAAATACGCCCTTCTCGACGGTCCGGTGGTGTTCGCGCCCCGACAGGCCGGTGGACAGAACCGCGTACGCGCAAACATCGACGGAGAAACCGGAGCTTCCGAACAATGGTATGAACTGAACTACTCACACAAATCCACCGAAACAGGCATCGACGGTATCGATTACGCGCAAGACAGCACTGTCGGAATCTATACGCTTCAGGGCGTGCATGTCAGGGATGTGTCCAAGTCCTCACTGTACGGGACCATCGAGGTCCTTCCCTCGGGATGCTATATCATAAAAGAAGGAAACAGAACTACAAAACTTATCAAATAATATTGAAAATAACCGATCTATGAAACGTTTACTTATCTCCGCGGCCGCAATAGCCATGCTTGCGCCGGCCGCAGTGACCGCTAAAAGAATGCCTGCGAAAGTGCAGGGCACGGACTATGCGGCCACATTGCCTCAGGAGAGCCGCATGAAAGCCTCCGACTGGGAATGGGATCCCAATCCGGACGCTCCCGCGATGTCGAGCGCCGATTTCGGATTCGACAATATCGAGAACTGGACAGGCGAAGGCGAGAATCAGGCGGCACTCGTGATCCAGTGGAATGACAGCCGCGAGACGCACGCCGTAGTGTTCGGATACCGATGGAACGGACAGGCCACCGGAGCCGACATGATCAAGGCCGTGGTCAGAAACAACCCGAGACTGTATACTCTCATGCAATATACCAACGTATCATCCCCTACCGACCCTAACGGAGGATACACCATCAACGGAATCGGATGGGATGCCGACAATGACGGCGAGATCTCGCTCGTCGACACGAAAGACGGCATGATCTACACTTCCGAAGACGGATTTTTCGAACACCCGAGAGGTTACAAGCCCGGCAGCGGAGGCTCGTCAGACTATGACTATGACGACTGGGAGTCAACAGACGACGGCGACTTCTGGCAGGCCGGATGGTATATGGGCTACTGGAGCTACTGGGTCGGAGAAGGAGAACATCCCAGCTCACTCAGCTATTCGAGCTGGGGAGCGTCAGGCCGCGTACTCGAGAACAATAGCTGGGACGGATGGAATTATGCCGTGGATATGATGGCAAGCGACTGGAAGGAACTGAAATCGGCTCCGTCGCTGATCCCTGAAGGGGCCAAAACCGAATTCAAGGTCGGTGATCTCTTCTACTCGCTCACGGATTATTCAAAAGGTACGGTCAGGGTGGTCAATCCGTCGGCATTGACCACAATAACCGGCGCCTCCTACAGGGAATTCAACGGAGAAAGCATCGTGATCCCCGCGACTTTCTACGACGATGAGGAAGACAAGACCTATACCGTCATCGCCATAGACGACAACGCATTTTCCGGTGTAGCGGGAATCGTGTCGGTCACAATACCCGCTACCGTTACCAAGATCGGCAACCGGTCATTCTATCAGTGCCTTGATCTCGCCGAACTGAAAGGTGCGGACGGAACGGATCCTAACGCCACAATCACCTCCATAGGAGAGGCGGCGTTCGAGTCGTGCGCTCCCTTCGCCACACCTCTTTTCCCCACGGCGATGAAAGCGCTTCCAAAAAGGATATACGCTTATTGCGACCTTATCGAGAATCTTGTCATCCCCTCGCACATAGAGGAAGTCGGAGACTCCGCTCTCGCCTACACCTCCGTCAGGACGATAGAGATTCCCGCATCCGTGAAGAAGATCGGCACGAAGGCCATCTATAGCCGCAATATCGACAAGGTGAAATCGCTGTCGCTTTATCCTGCGGAGATGGCGACCGACGCATTCATGGATGAAGTATACGTAAACGCGGAACTGACCGTGCCCGCAGGTTTCACAGATACATATGCCGGGGCTGCAGGCTGGAGCAATTTCAAGAATTTCTCTGAAGAGACCATCCCTGTCAACACAGGAGATACTTTCTCGAGCGAAAATGTGACTTATGTGGTCGAAGACACATCGTCGGAGACTCCCTCGGTCCGAATCTCCCATGCAAGAGTCGACGGCAAACCCGACGCCAACGCGATCAAGGCCGCCAACAAGGCCGCATATGCAGGTGAAATCACGATTCCGGAAAAAATATCGTTCATGGGCCGCGACTATGTCGTCACCGAAATAAACGACTCCGCTTTCTACGGAGCATCCGAAATGACATCCCTGACCATAAAGGCAAAGATAGAGAATATCGGGGCCTATACATTCTCCGACTGTTCCAAACTGACAGACGTCGTATTGCCCGCAACTCTGAAAACCATAGGCAGGCATGCCTTCTCTTACGCCGGCGTAACATCCATGCGACTTCCCGAAGGTCTGGTGTCTCTCGGCGAACGTGCGTTCTTCCAGTGTTCCGCCATGGCATCAGTCAACGTACCCGCTTCCGTCACTTCGATCGCCGACTATTGCTTCTCTTATTGCACGGCGCTGACATCGCTTGAGTTCGGTGACAACATCACGTCATTCGGCAGAAACATGATGCAGAGCAGCAAGAATCTCCGGAGCGTAAGACTGCCCGGATCTCTTGCAAAGATTCCCGACAATACCTTCTCCTCATGCTCCGCTCTGACATCGGTAACGATTCCCGCCACTGTCACCGAGATCGGGGCATCGGCCTTTGCCGGCTGCTCAAGCCTCACTGTGACACTTCCCGAAGGTGTCAATAAAATCGGCACAGCCGCATTCCAGGACTGCGCCAACGAGACATTCACGCTTCCGGAAGCAATCACCGCCATACCCAACAATCTTTTCAACAGTTGCAAGAACCTGCATACCGTCACACTGGGCAACGGGATCACCTCGATCGGCACCTCGGCCTTCGCATCCTGCTCCGCGCTCGTCAGCCTCAGAGTGGCGGAAAACCAGGACACCCCTTCAGACGCAGCTCAGCGCACCGCCGCCGAGAGCACAGGTCTCGCTTTCCCTGCCACTCTGAAATCCATAGGCTCTTACGCTTTCCAGAAATGCACGTCCATAACCTCCGTGTCAATTCCTGAGAATGTCACTACTGTAAGCCCCAATGCATTTCAGGACTGTACGGGTCTCGTAGAGGCGGAACTTCCCAATTCGATAAAGAGCGGACCGAACAACCTGTTCCAGGGATGCTCGAATCTGCAGAAGGTAACGCTCGGCAACGCCCTGACATCTATCGGTCAGAACATGTTCCGCGACTGCGCGTCGCTTGAGTATCTCGCTGTGAGAGGAACCGAAACCGGCGACGGCGTTGCTGCTTTCTCACTTCCCTCCACACTGAAGACTATCGGCACATGGGCGTTCGCCAACTGCAAGAAGATAAAATCCGTGATCATTCCGGAAGGTGTCACGTCAATCGGTGCGAATGATTTCGACGGCTGCTCCGCGCTTGAGTCCGTGAAGCTTCCTTCAAAACTGACATCTATCGGCAACTACGCTTTCCGCAATACCCTCGTGAAGGAACTGGTGCTTCCAGCCTCGGTAGGAAATATGAGTTACACGAGCGATATTCTCTACGGCTGTCCCGATGGCGCGACAGTCTATGTCTGCAACACCGGAGCTCCGAAGACAGCAGGCTCGAATCTCTGGCGCATGGCCACAGGCAAGTATGCCACCGTCATGGTGCCCGTGGGGCTGAAAGGGAAATATGCCTCCGCATCAGGCTGGAAAAACTCCACTGTCTCGGAAGCGGAAATAAGCAGTCTCGACTATTCACTCACGATAGACAATACGGCTACCGACGAGGTTTCCATTATGGTCAATGCCGCATATGTATTCGGCGGCGAGCTTCCCGAAGCTTTCGAGGCGGCAAACAACGAAGTGCTCTTCTCGGACAATACTTCCTACTTCTTCCACTATCGTGAGAAAGTAACTCACGAGAATGATTCTCCCGTGCCGGCAGCGGCGGAAGAGGACACATTCACGACTGCCGGTCTCCTTCTTGACAGCGACGGCTGCGGCACGTTCACGATGGCACGCCCCTTCACGACCACTGTCTACGAAGTGAAAGTTTCGGGCCAGCATCCCTCGGGAACAGTAGAGACCGAACCGAAGACCGTCACCGTAACAGGCAATGACGTCCTGACAGGAGTAGAGTCCGTGGCCGATGCCGACAGTGCCGGTACGCGTGTCTTCACCCTCGACGGAACTGAAGTCAATGCGGACGGCGCTCTCGAACCGGGCATCTACATATTGGTGCGCGGGGGCAAGACATCCAAGATCATTGTAAGATAACCATAGTGATTTCCGAAAGACGGGAGGTCAGGACGCAAGCCGGCCTCCCGTCTGCATAACAGGGAATAACAGAAATAAAAAAATAAGGAATAATGAAAAAGACAATACTGGCGTTGGCCGCATCCATTGGTATCCTTCCTGTCTTCGGCGCGACGGAAACAGACTATTCGACAGGCGTTTTCATCATCAACGAAGACTGGTACGGTCATCAGAACTCCACAGTCAATTATCTCGAGCCGGACGATCCCGACGGCGATTACTGGCACTACCGCGTCATCCAGACCGAAAATCCGGGCCGGGAACTCGGCTGCACCAACCAGTTCGGCCAGCTGTGGCGTGAACGGCTGTATCTCATAGCGAAACAGGAAAAGGATCCCGGCGCCGACATAACAGGGGGCCGCATCACGGTGGTCGATGCCAGAACCATGAAGATACTTTTCCAAAACGAGATTATCGATCCGTCGGGAGCCCAGTGCGACGGTCGCGGGTTCATTGGCGTCGATGACCACAAGGGCTATATATCGACAAGCAACGGCATATGGGTGTTCGATCTCGACACTTACGAGGTGAAAGGCCAGATCGAGGGGTCCGCCAACCCGAACGCGGGCGACGATAGGCCGAACACCGATCCGACAGGATCTCTCTACCACGGACAGTCAGGTTCGATGGTGCTTGCCGGCGGAAAGGTATTCGCCGCACATCAGCAGGCGGGACTGCTTGTCATAGACACGGCCACGGACAAGGTGATCAAGACCATAGCGATGGATTTCGTCCAGGAGAAGGCAGGTATCGGATCGGTGGTTCTCGCCAAAGACGGCTCGGTATGGCTAAGTGTCGCGAAAAACATCCAGGGCACCGGCGCGACGCTGCCCTGCATAGTGCGTGTGGATCCGCAGACATATGAGACGGAGATAGTGGAGATGACCGAAGGGATGTATCCTCCATCCAATTCCTGGTATGCCTGGACTCCCGACACTTTCTGCGCCTCGGCGCAAAACAATGTGCTCTACTGGTCAGGAGGTTCCAACAGCTGGTTTACGGGAAGGATGGTCTTCAGATTCGATGTCGATACACGCAGCATGGAAAAGATCATTGACCTCCGGGAGGATGGCGAGGAATGGAAACTCTACGGCTGCTCGATGCGCGTGCATCCGCTGACCGATGAGATCTACATGTCGCTTTACCATGAATTCAGCATCCCCACCTACATAACGCGCCGTTATACCGCCGAAGGAGAGAAAATCAGGGACTACGAGATGATCAGCAACTATTGGTTCCCCTCTCTCCCCGTATTCGCCCAGGATCCTGCTGCCGCGCCATCGGGCGTCGCCGGGATAGTGACTGACGCAGAAAAGAGCGTGTGCGGATGGTTCACTCTCGAAGGCCAGAAAGTGGAAAATCCGTCGAAAGGAATATATATCCGTGTGACAGACGGTAAAGCCGAAAAAGTGTATGTCAGATAATGTAATGGCCCCTTCCAAAAGGTGATAAGCAAAATGAAACTTTAAAAGGCTATTTTTTTCAATAAACAGGTGCGGTTTATGACAAAATGCTGTCAACCGCACCATTTTCATATAGTTATGGTCAAAATTTACATATTATTTTTTGAATATTCTTTAAAGAATATACTTTATTGCACAAAAAGTATCAAAATATGCAAATTTTGTCTAACTGTTTGTAGTCGATAAGTTAATTAACCATAATGACAGAAATTTTCTTTTAAAAATATTTTTTTGTTAGAAGAATTTTGTTTAACTTTGCAACGTGTTTTTCATGGTATTAGATTTAAGGTTAGAGGATTAGTTGTCGTGAGACAA
>ERZ860264.343-NODE-343-length-43152-cov-5.550618_pt1 | contig 43152 bp, 32 predicted proteins | sample MGYA00509980_ERZ860264 | MGnify/ENA primary metagenome ERZ860264 (study PRJEB30046, sample SAMN00715212) | human gut metagenome | study: EMG produced TPA metagenomics assembly of the A metagenome-wide association study of gut microbiota in type 2... | reverse complement strand
GGTAGAAACCGCCGTGAGCCTTACATGCGTCCGTGACTTGCTGGCTGCGGTTGCCCTTGGCAATCATCACCATTGAGCCGCCTGCGGCCTGGAACTGGTCTACATAGGGGTCCATACGGCCTGCTGTGGTGGGACCGAAGGAGCCGGAGGGCAGATTCTCGGGTTTCTTGGCGGGACCGGCGTAATATATGGGGTGGTCTTTCAGATACTGAGGCATCGGTTCGCCGGCATCCAGGCGTTCCTTAATCTTGGCGTGTGCTATGTCACGGCCCACAATGATTGTGCCCTTCAGGGAAAGACGGGTGGAAACGGGGTATTTGTCCAGTTCAGCCAGAATCTCGCTCATGGGACGGTTAAGGTCAATCTTGACAACCTCGCCCTCGCCCTGATTGCGCATCGATTCGGGAATAAGTTCTGCGGGATTGGTATCCAGCTCTTCCAGGAATAGGCCGTCGCGTGTGATTTTAGCCTTGATGTTGCGGTCGGCAGAGCAGCTCACGCCCATACCCACGGGGCAGGAGGCGCCGTGACGGGGCAGACGAATCACTCGCACATCGTGTGCGAAGAACTTGCCTCCGAACTGGGCGCCCAGACCCAGACGGCAGGCTGCCTCCCAAAGTTCCTTCTCCAGCTCGACGTCGCGGAACGCGCGGCCATATTCGTTGCCTGTGGTGGGGAGTTCGTCCAGGTATTTCACAGATGCTTTCTTCACTACCTCAAGGTTCTTCTCGGCGCTTGTGCCGCCGATTACGAAAGCGATGTGGTAGGGAGGACAGGCGGCTGTGCCGAGGCTCTTCATTTTTTCGATGAGGAAGGGTACAAGAGTCTTGGGGTTGAGGATAGCCTTGGTCTCCTGATAGAGATAAGTCTTATTGGCGGAGCCGCCACCCTTGGCCACAAAGAGGAATCTGTACTCCATGCCCTCGGTGGCGTGGATGTCGATCTGTGCGGGTAAATTGCAGCCGGTATTCACCTCCTCGTACATGGAGAGGGGTGCGTTCTGGGAATAGCGCAGATTATTCTCGGTGTAAGTCTTATAGACGCCCAGCGAAATCTTTTCGGCATCGTCGCAGCCTGTCCAGACCTGCTGGCCTTTGTAGGCGGCGCAGATGGCGGTACCGGTGTCCTGGCAGAAGGGGAGTACACCCTTTGAGGCGACATCGGCGTTGCGCAGCATGGTAAGGGCCACGAACTTGTCGTTGTCCGAAGCCTCGGGGTCGCTCAGAATCTTGGCTACCATTTCGTTGTGCTCGCGGCGGAGCAGGAAGGCATTGTCGTGAGTGGCGGCGTTGGCCAGCACTGTGATTGCTTCGGGGTCTACGACCAGCATTTCGTGGCCGTTCCAGTTCTCTACCTTGACGCCCTCTTTGGTGAGCAGGCGGTATCTGGTTTTGTCAGGCCCTAAAGGAAAGGGCTTTTGATAGTGAAATTCAGGGGTTGCCATAATTATTCGTTTAGTGATTTGCCGCGAAATTACTAAATAAATTTGTTATGGCAAACGGCTTGTTAACTTTTTTTCGCACTCCTGTAGAATATAAAGTCAGCGTAAATTTGTAATTTTGTACCCTCACAGCTGACACCCTCGGTAATCGTGGGTGTCGTCATTGTCATGTAATTATGAAGTTAAATAAGATATTTTCGTGCGTTTTACCTTTTTTATTGGCATTTCTGATGGTGGCGGGAGGCTCTGCCGACTTTGATGCTTATGCGGCGTCAAAGCGCTCCAAGGCCAAGACGAGCCAAAGCTCTTCCAAGTCCAGGAAGTCATCTTCCAGGAAAGGCAAAAAGGGAGGTAAAAACAGCAGGAAAAACAATAAGAACAGCAAAAACAGCGGCGGCTCCGACAAGAAGAACTCCTCCAAGAAGTCCTCGTCGCGTCATGCTTCCACGAGCAAGCGTAAAACAAGCACCAGGCGTTGGACCTCCCATAAGGAGGCTCCGGCCGAGAGCGCTTCGTCCGACTCGCTGACACTGCATATCAACAACGCGGTGCTGTCAGGCATCCCTTCCAATCTCAACCCCGGAGGCCTGCGTGTGAACCGTGTCATACCCAACGACAGGAACAAAACGCTGGAAGTCCGCCTTAACGATAACTTCACATATCTGCCGGTTACCAACGACTTCATAAACGACCTTACCGCCAAAGTGCGCAAGTCTCTTCCGGATTCGCTTGACGGCTACCGCCCGGAACTGAGGGTAGGCAATAAGGCGCTTTCCTATTACATTTCCCGCATTGACAAGTTGCCTGCCCAGTACAGAAAGAACATTCCTTTTGTGCGCGAGGCCAATCCTGATTTTCAGGCTGCAAAAGGTATGCAGGGAGATAACATTGCCATGTGGCACAGCCATGGCCGCTATTACAAGAATGGAGGATGGGCGTGGCAGCGTCCGTTGCTGTTCGAGACACTGGAGGATATTTATACCATGGGCTATGTGCTTCCCTATATCGTTCCTATGGTCGAGAATGCCGGAGGTTATGTCATGCTCCCGCGTGAAAGAGACACTAATCCCAACGAGGTAATTGTAGACAACGATGAGAACGAGGGGGGCGAACTCTATTCTCAGCCGTACTATAAAGAGAAAAATGGCTCGGCTCAATGGGAAAACGGCGAGTATGACGGATTTATATACGACCTTGCCACCTTCCGCGACACCGAGAATCCGTTTGAGGTAGGCACCTATCGTCAGACAAGGGCCATAAAGTCCGGCGCCGAGAGTGTCGCCGCCTGGTACGCCGATATCCCGGAGGATGGCGAATATGCCGTCTATGTCAGCTACAAGTCTCTGCCTGAGTCTGTCACCGACGCGAAGTATACGGTTTATTATTCCGGCGGTTCCAAGGATTTCCTTGTGAATCAGACTATGGGGGGAGGTACATGGATTTACCTGGGCACATTCCCTCTGCGTAAGGGATATTCGGACCAGGTTCCTATAGTTTCCCTTACCAACAGGACTCAGGGTCAGGCGGGAAAACTGGTCACGGCCGATGCCGTGAAGATAGGTGGCGGCATGGGCAACATAGAGCGCAGTCCTCGTCGCGCAGACCTGAATTACGACCCTTCGACTCCCGAGTCCGGAGATGAATCGGAGGAGGATTACGAGGAAGAAGACGAGAATATCCCTGATAATGAAGGGGACGGTTCCGTAGACGAGGAAGAGCCTCAGCAGACCAAGACCGCCCCCGCTCCCAAAAAGGGCGCTGCCCCAGTGTTCCGCACTTCCGGGCTGCCACGCTTCCTGGAAGGTGCCCGCTATTGGCTTCATTGGGCCGGAATACCGGAGGATGTCTATTCCCCCTATCATGGCCGTGACGACTATAAGGATGACTATACCGGACGTGCCCTGTGGGTGAATTATCTGGCAGGCGGCAGTCGTGTGCTTCCTGATGAGCCGGGTCTCGGTATTCCCATCGACGCCACCTTTGCCCTTCACTCCGATGCCGGACGCCGCTCGGATGACTCCGTTGTCGGAACCCTCGGCATCTACTATACCCAGGGGGGTATCAACTATGAGGACGGTACGCCTCGAATCAACTCCCGTATGCTCACCGACGGAGTGATGCGTCAGATAGTCTCCGATATTCGCCAGACATATAATTCTAATTGGACCCGACGCTCCATGTGGGACAAGAGCTATGTGGAGGCACGTGTACCCGAGGTGCCCACTACGCTTATCGAGCTTATGAGCCACCAGAATTTTGGCGATATGCAGTATGGCCTTGACCCGACTTTCCGTTTCCTGGTAGGCCGTGCCATCTATAAGGGTATAGCCCGTTTCCTGGGCGAGCGTAAGGACCGCGAGGTGGTGATACAGCCCCTGCCTGTGAAGGATTTCGCCATAACCCGTGCAGGCAAAGGGCATTTCAAGTTGCAGTGGAAGCCCACCCCCGACCCTCTGGAGCCTACCGCAATGCCCAAGAAATACATTATTTATGAGCGCAGAGGTTCTACTCTCGGTTTCCACAAAATAGGAGAGACCTCCTCCACTCACTACAATGTCAAGGTGAAGGACAACGACATCTACAGTTTCCGTATTGTGGCTGTCAACGATGGCGGACGTTCTTTCGATTCCGAGACGCTGAGCTGTCGCGAGGCTCCCAACGGCGGCAAGCCGGTAATGATTGTCAACGGCTTCACAAGAGTCAGCGCTCCGGCACTTGTGGATGATAGCGGCCGTGCGGGCTTCGACTCCGAGACCGATTTCGGTGTCCCTTACATCAAAGACATTTCTTTCAGCGGCTATCAGAACGAATTTCGCCGTGGCTCCGGCAGTCTCGGTGCCAGTGGCGGCAACTATATCTCCACCGTCATAGCCGGCAACACTTTCGATTATCCTTACGTACACGGCTCCTCGATAGCCAATGCCGGCTACGGATTCGTGTCCAGCAGTGTCGGCGCGGTTATCGCTGACCATGTGAACCTGCGTGACTATGAAGTGGTGGACCTCATTTTGGGCAAACAGAAGGAATGTACCACCGGCAACGGGCAGATAGGCTGGCGTTTCAAGACTTTCCCTGCCCAGTTGCAGAAACAGCTCCGCAACTTTGTGAATCATGGCGGAGACCTGCTTGTCACCGGCCAGTATGTGGCGTCCGATTTGTACTCTACACGTTCTTCGCGTGCCGACCAGGACTTCGCCACCCAGATACTCGGCATCACTCCCGGAGAACAGGAAAAGGTGCGCAGCCCGCGCTTTTTCGCTTCCACCGAGGCTCAGAAAGACGGTTTCTCGCGCCGCAATTACACCTACAACAATACCCTCAACGACAGAATGTATATAGTCGAGACTCCGGATATGCTGGAACCTATAGGCGAAGGCGAGGTGATATATGAGTTCGACGGCAACAACGGAGCCGCCGGTATCCGCAGGGAGGGGGGAAAGAGCAGGACACTTGTGCTTTCCATACCCTTTGAATCCATTTCCGGAGCAGACAGCCGCAACGCCCTGATGAAGGAGATTCTCGATTATTTCAAATGAGAAAGCCTGATATGATGACACAATTCCAAGACCTTGAGACTCTGTCCCGTGCCTGTGGCAACGGACAGAAACATATATTGCTGAGACTTGACGGCCGTGATGTACGCTTTTCCGAGTATGGAGAGGAGCGTTTGCTTCAAGTGGCTGAAAATTCGGGCGCGTCGGCAGTCTATTCCTATTACAAAGAGTCACTTCCCGACGGCACTGTTCGGCTTCATCCGCTTATCCCGTATCAGCAGGGCAGCTTGCGGGACGATTTTGATTTCGGAGCCGTGGTGGCCGTGGATTGCCGTTTGGCCATGGAGGCGATAAAGCAGACATCTGCGCGCGAATACGCCGACGGAGGGTGGTATGCCTTGCGTCTGGCACTCAGCCGTCTGGGCAACGGACTCTTCCTCTGTCCTGAATATCTGTACACCGCCGAGCGGGTGGACCATAGGCTCAGCGGTCAGAAACAGCACGATTACGTAGACCCGCGCCGCCGCGACTACCAGTTATGTATGGAGCGCACCCTGACTGATTTCCTGACAAGAGAGAAGGCTCTCGCTCCTGTCTGCAAAAAAAGCTGTGAAGCTCCGTCAGAGTTCATGTCCGGGGTCGTGGCTTCGGTGGTGATTCCCGTGCGCGACCGAGTGCGTACGGTGACCGATGCCGTTCAGTCGGCTTTGGCGCAGGAATGTGACTTCCCTTTCAATGTAATAGTGGTTGACAATGGCAGTACTGACGGCACTTCCGAGAAACTTGCCGCCATTGACTCGCCAAGGTTCATACATCTGCGTCTGGATGGTTCCGAAGGTCTCAATATAGGTGGCTGCTGGAACAAGGCTGTGTGCCACCCGTCCTGCGGACTGTATGCCGTTCAGCTTGATTCGGACGATGTTTATTCCTCCGATGCCGTTTTACAGACAGTGGTGGACAAGTTTCGCGAGGGAGGATACGCAATGGTTATAGGAAGTTATACACTCACTGATTTTGATTTGAATGTGCTTCCTCCCGGTCTGATAGACCACGCCGAATGGACGGACGATAATGGCGCCAACAACGCCTTGCGCATAAATGGACTCGGCGCACCACGTGCTTTCTTCGTCCCTCTGCTGCGTGATGTCCTTTTCCCCGACACTTCCTACGGAGAGGACTATGCCGTAGGTATTCGTCTTGCCCGCGATTACAGGATAGGACGCATTTATGAGAGTCTTTACAACTGCCGGCGCTGGGAGGGAAATTCAGATGCGAATCTCTCAGTGGAGAGTGTAAACAGAAACAACTACTACAAGGATTCGCTGCGCACCGCCGAGTTGCTGGCACGCATTGCTATCAACAGGACCCATGAGAAGTGATACAGAAAGATTGATTTCTTTCCATGCCGCACAGTTGCGGACTTGGCCGGCGGCAGCTGCCCGTTACGTGGAGTTGCGGAATGTGCGTGTGCGTGAGGTGACGGTAGACGGGTTTCCTGTGCGCCTGCAGTTCAATCCGGCGAGGGCTGTCTCCACCGGCGCCAAGACGGATGCGGCCTCCATAGCAGCCCGTCCTTGTTTTCTGTGCAAGGCCAACCGTCCGGCAGAGCAGTCTGTCCTTGAACTTTTCCCCGGTATGGATACCCTGGTCAATCCTTTTCCTATATTCAGCCGGCATTTTACCTTGGCCTGCCGCGAACATCGTCACCAGGACACTGTGGACTTCGGCCGTATGGCGGAGGTGGCGTTGTCGTTGCCCGGATTAGTCACTTTCTATAATGGCTCGGCTGCCGGTGCTTCCGCACCGGACCATCTGCACTTGCAGGCCGGAGAGCGTGAGTTTTTGCCTATATGCGAAATGCTTGAAGGTGACTCAGGTCAACTTGTGAAGAGTACTTCCGGTTTCAACCTCTTTATTCCCGAGAATCTGCCATTCCGGGCGTTGCACTTTGTATGTACTGAGGCGAGTTCCGGGACAGACCCTGAAATGATGCTTTGGATGGATACGCTTCTGCCGGTTGAGCCGGCTACAGGGCAACCCCTCAAGGGAATGCGCAACGTGTTGATGTGGCCCGATAGGGAAGGATGTCTGCACACGCTTTTCCTGCCGCGTGCGGCCCATCGCCCCTCTTGTTATTTCAAACCGGAGGGAGATGGGCGTCTTATGGTCAGTCCCGGTGCTGTGGACATGGCCGGCGTTATCGTCTTGCCCCGTAAAGAGGACTTCGAGTCCGTTACACGCGCTGACATACGGCGGATTTACGACGAAGTCTCCTTCCCTTATATGGAGACGGAACAATTTAAAAGACTCCTGTTGCTATGACCCACAATCCCTTTTTCGGTGAGCCTCTGGTGCGTGTGGCACTCAGTGAGGACAGTCCTTTCGGGCTGTTCCCCCGTGGCCGTTTCGAGGTGAACGCTTCAGAGAATACGGTCACTTATCAACCCGCCGACGGAGACTCATTTATGCGGGTCAAAGGAGTGCTTATAGGCCGTGACTTTCATTGGAGCAAGTCCTGCGAGTTTGATTATGCGGGAGTAATCCAGATAATCAAGGAGGGGAACCACACCTTTCTTCTCAATGTGCTTAAGGCCGAGCGTTACTTGGAATCGGTGGTGGGCAGCGAGATGCACCCGCAGGCCCCGTTGGAGTTTGCCAAAGCCCATGCAGTGATAGCTCGCTCATGGCTTATTAGGCAGATGAACCGCCAGCCGCAGGCTGCGGCAGAAAAAGTGCAGACTCCCGGCAGACACATCACTTGGACTGAATCATCGGCCCATGCCGGTTTTGACGTATGTTGCGACGACCATTGTCAGCGCTATCAGGGGCTTGGCTCGGTCTCCGAAATTTCACGTCAGGCGGTGGCTGCCACCCGTGGTTTGGTGCTGACAGACAGTAATGGAGAAATTGCCGATGCCCGCTATTCCAAATGTTGTGGTGGTCGCACAGAGTTGTTCTCCACCTGCTGGGCAGATACTGACTATCCCTATCTGACTTCTGTGGAATGTCCGTATTGCCATCCCGACAGATTGCATGAGGCATTGCAGAGACACTCTACCTTGCTCAAGGATTACGATGCGCTTACCTCGGATTATTACCGGTGGCAACGCGAAGTCGGCGCCGCCGAAGTCACCGCCAATCTTGAGACACGCTTCGGCATCGGTGTCGGCGAGATTCTGGAACTTGTACCGTTGAAGGCCGGACCTTCGGGCCGTGTGAGTGAATTGTCGGTGAAAGGCACAAAAGGGGAGGCGGTGATAGGCAAGGAGCTTTCCATACGCCGACTGCTGTCTCCCTCGCATCTTTATTCTTCCGCCTTCTCGGTCCGCAAGGAAGGAGACAGTTTTCATCTCCACGGACGTGGCTGGGGCCATGGAGTGGGGATGGGCCAGATGGGCCCTGCCGTAATGTCGGTGGAAGGAGCTTCCTGTGAGGAAATCTTATCGTATTATTATCCGGGGACTACCCTCGTTAGATTATATGACTAAACATATTAATTATGATTACAATACCCGAAATTGCACCTAATGTCTATTACACCGGGGCTGATGACCACACCACTTTCCGTTTCGAGGGACTGTGGGCGCTGCCTTGGGGAGTGAGCTACAACTCTTATATTGTGAGTGGTGACAGAACCGCCCTTATCGATGGCGTGGAGTTACATAAGCTGGAAGAGCAGATACGCTCGATAAAAGGACTGACCGCCAAGCCGGATTACTTGATTGTCAATCACATGGAACCGGACCATAGCGGTTCGATTCCCGGTCTTATAGACCACTATCCGAATCTAAGGATTGTGGGCAATGCAAAGACCATAGCCATGATTCAAGGTTTTTATCATATCGACGAGCCGGACCGTTTCATCACAGTCAAGGATGGAGATACCCTTGACCTTGGCCAGGGCCTGGTGTTGAAGTTCTTCCTGACGCCGATGATTCACTGGCCGGAGACGATGATGACATATCTGGAGAGCCGAGAGGTCCTCTTCAGCGGCGATGCTTTCGGCACTTTCGGCGCTCTGAATGGCGCCGTGGAGGATAATTATATCGATGACCCCTGTTTTTACTTTGAAGAAATGTTCCGTTACTATGCGGCGATTGTAGCCAAGTACGGACGTCCTGTACAGATGGCCATGAATAAGCTGTCCGGCCTGAAAATAAGCCGTCTCTGTTCCACTCATGGTCCTGTGTGGCATAAATTGGCCGGCAAGGTGATACAGGCGTACTCCGACCTCAGCACCGGTGTCACCCGCAAGGGAGTAGTCATTGCTTACGGCTCCATGTACGGCAACACCGGAATGATGATTGACATCGTCGCTCGCCGTCTGCGCGAGAAGGGGGTGGAGTCAGTCAGTGTCTATAACCTTACCACCGCCGAGCAAAGCCGTGTGCTGGCCGACATCTGGCGCTATAACGGCCTGGTGCTGGCTTCTCCTACATACAACGCCAACATTTTTCCGCCGGTGGAAGCCCTCATCAAAGCCCTGGAGGTACGAGAACTCAAGAATAGGAAGGTGGGTCTGGTCGGCTCATACGCATGGGCGCAGGCCGCGCTGCCGCTCATGAAAGCCCGTGTGGAAGGACTCGGACTGGATATTGCCGGCGAGGTGAATATGAAACTGAGCCCGGACGATGACTCGGCGGCACAGGCCGTTGCCATGGCCGATGCCTTGGCGGAAAAAGTGCTTGCGGACTGATTCTTCTACATCGCTACGGCGCTTACTGCCATATAAGCCGCATAGAGGAGTACCAGAATGACTCCCTCTGTGCGGTTTATTGTGCGGTCGCCCCACCACCAACCCATAATCCAGAAGAGCAAAGAGGCTACGGTCATGGTCAGCAAATCGAAGTTGCCGATGTTCCCGAAGTCCATGGGCCTGACAGTGGCGGTGGCGCCTAAAACAAAGAATATATTGAAGATGCAGGAACCGATGACGTTGCCCACACACATACCGCCAAGACCCTTGCGCGCGGCGGCCACGGAGGTGGCAAGCTCAGGCAGCGAGGTGCCTGCGGCCAGGATGGTAAGACCTATGAGCGCCTCGCTCCATCCCATGGCGCGAGCCAGACCGCAGGCTCCGTCTACAAATATGTCGCCGCCGTATATCAGTGCGCCAAGGCCGCCTGAAAGGAATATAAGCGACTTTGTCAGCGACAGCTCCTTTACCGAGGCTTCGGAAGAATCCACCTCGGGATTCTTCTTGGCCGAGCCAATCGTGTAGCGCATGAATATGATGAAGAACAGCAGCATAATGAGTCCGTCTACGCGAGTCAGCACATTGCTGTTGCCGTCAAGCAAATATGAGTTGCCCATTATAAGCAGCACTGCCGAGCTGAGGATAACCAGCGGGATTTCGTTGATAAGGATACCTTTGCCTATACGGATAGGATGTATAACGGCCACTACGCCTATAATGACCAGGATATTGAAGATATTGGAACCCACGATGTTGCCTATGGCCATCTGGGCCGAACCGTTGACCGCACTGGTCAGAGACACTACCAGTTCCGGGGCGGAGGTCATCATCGACACTACGGTAAGTCCCACTAAGAAGTCAGACATACCCATACGTTTGGCCAGCGAGGCTGCGCCATCGGTCATATAATTGGCCCCGCAGAGTATAAGCGCCAGGCCGCCGATTAACATCGTTAAATCCAGGAGCATATCGGTTAGCTGTTAAAAGAGTGTGTTGCGTAAGAAATATGTCGTGTCATAAGTGTATCGGATTCAGCGTGCATGACGAGGCCAAGTATCTGAATCATAACCGTAATTATCACCGTAATTATCCTTTTCATCGGTATCTCTATATTTCAAAGCAGCAAAATTAACAAAAATAGTTTGAACTTACGGATATAATTATTAATTTTGTAAGTAAGAAACACAACAAACAGATGAAGTCAATACGCGAGATATTCAGAATCGGCAACGGTCCCTCTTCAAGCCATACCATGGGGCCCCGTTTTGCTGCGGAGGAGTTCCTGTCCAAGCACTTGAACGCCAAAGGTTTTGAGGTCGTACTATACGGGTCGCTCGCCGCTACCGGTAAGGGACACATGACGGATGTGGCTATTTATGAGACTCTGTCCAAGACCGATATGCCGGTGAAGATTATATGGAAACCGGACATCTTCCTTCCTTATCATCCCAATGGTATGACTTTCCGCGCTCTTAATGAGGCCGGTATTCCTATAGATGAGTGGACCGTGTACAGTGTGGGCGGCGGTGCCATCGAGGAGGAAGGCAAGCCGCGCGAAATACATTCCGAAATCTATGAGAAACAGAATATGTCCGAAATCCTGGAATATTGCGAAACCACCGGCCGTTGCTACTGGGAATATGTGGAGCAACGTGAAGGTAAAGAAATCTGGACATATCTCGCACAGGTCTGGGAAACTATGAAGGCGGCGGTGGAGCGTGGTCTTTCTACCGAGGGAAGATTGCCCGGCCCCTTGAATCTGCGCCGAAAAGCCACTACATATTTTGTGAAGGCCGAGGGCTATAAGGACAACCTCCGTACCCGTGGACTCGTGTTTGCATACGCTTTGGCGGTGAGCGAGGAAAATGCTTCTGGCGGATTGATTGTCACTGCCCCCACTTGTGGCTCCTGCGGCGTGCTTCCCGCCGTGCTTTATCACATCTGGAAGAGTCGTCACTACGACGACCGTCAGATACTCCGTGCCCTTGCCACTGCCGGTCTGTTCGGCAATACAGTGAAGCAGAACGCCTCTATCTCAGGTGCCGAGGTGGGATGTCAGGGCGAGGTGGGTGTGGCCTGTGCCATGGCTGGCTGCCGCCGCTGCTTGCCAGCTCTTCGGCGGAAGCCCGAGTCAGATAGAATATGCGGCTGAAATGGGGCTCGAACATCATCTCGGCATGACTTGCGACCCGGTGTGCGGCCTGGTGCAGATTCCCTGCATAGAGCGAAACGCTTACGCTGCCGCCCGTGCGCTGGATGCCAATATCTACGCTTCGTTTACTGACGGCACACATCGGGTGAGCTTTGACAAACTGGTACAGGTGATGAAGGAGACGGGACACGACATTCCTTCCCTATACAAGGAGACAAGTACCGGAGGCCTTGCAAAGGACTATAAACAGATGTGACAGGGATAATATGGAGTCACCTACGCTACATATACTCGGTTGCGGGTCTGCCAAGCCTACGTTGCGTCATAATCCCTCATGCTCTGTACTTAAAGTGCGCGAGGCTCTGTATATGATTGACTGCGGAGAGGGGGCACAGCGGGCCATGCTGGCACAGGGCCTTCGTTTCCATCGTCTGAACAATATATTTCTGACTCATTTACATGGCGACCACATACTCGGATTGCCCGGCTTACTCAGTACCCTCGCCATGTCCGGCAAGGAGGGGTATATAACCGTACATACTTTCGCCGCCGGTATCAGATGGCTGCAAGAGCAGATGCGTTTCTTCGGAGGGACTCTGAGCTATGAACTCCGTTTCAACGAGATTGACCCTCGCCATCCGGCATTGATTCATGAGGACAAGAATCTGACCGTGCGCACTGTGCCGCTTCGTCACCGCATAGACTGCGTGGGCTTTGTTTTCGAGGAGCGGTCGAAACCGCGACATATAGACAGGCCGGCGTGCGACTTTCACAAGGTGCCTATAGCCTTTTTGAAGAATTTGCAGTCAGGAGAAGATTTTGTAAAGCCTGACGGAACAGTGGTTCCAAATTCCTGGCTCACCAAAGACCCGACTCATTCGGCGAGTTATGCACATATAGGAGACACGGCTTACGACCCGGCGTTGGCTCCTCTTATCGGTCCTGTGGACTTGCTCTATCATGAGACTACCTATACTGCCGAGCATATCGTCAATGCTAAAGAGCGCGGACATTCCACCGCGGCACAGGCCGCGTCAATGGCAAGTGAATGTGGCGCGGGACGTTTGCTGACGGGGCATTATTCCTCCCGATACAAGGATGAGAAAGAAATCCTCGCCGAGGCAAAAGCAGTCTTCCCCGACACAATCCTTGGCCGGGAAGGACTTGTGGTCAAACTTTGACACGTAGGTCAGTTCCAGTTATCATTGAACCCCGCGACTTTCTCGGGATAATCTTGTGTTACATGTCGGGTAGCGGGAGCCTCCTCTTTTCTCTTTTTGCGGCGACGGCGCTTTCTTATGCCGAGAGTATTGCGTTCCTGTCCGCGACGGCGTTGTTCCTCGATATGGCGACGGCGGTTCTCGGATGCCATCATGAGAATGAAGTAGAGCGCCGTGAGCGTTCCCGTTATGCAAAGACTGTATGCTATACGGCTAAGCGGGTCTTCTATTTGAAGATATACCACTGAGATGCCGAGCTGCAGCAACGCATAGCTCATGGCAATGGTGCGCTGTGGGATATGCCACACATAGTTCAGCATCTGATAGATATGCTTACGGTGCGGTTTGAATATGTTCTCTCCCTCTGATGCCCTGCGCATCACAGTCATAAATGTGTCTACTCCATAGACAATGACAAAGACTATGGCCGTGAATGTATGCACCTTAAGGATGTAATATATCAGTACGGCAGCGACTATGTAGCCCATAGTTATGGAGCCGACATCGCCGGCGAAGACTATGGCGCGACGTCTGAAGTTGAAGAAAGCGAATATAAGCAGGGAAATCAGGGAGAAGGCAATGAGCGTTTCGGGAATGAAATGCACCTGGAAAATATCCAGATATAGGAAAATTCCCAATACAGTGATGGAATAGGCCGCCGTGATGCCATTTATGCCATCCATGAAGTTATAGGCGTTGACAAATGCCACGGAGCATATCATGAACAAAGGCCATAATGCCGTCGGCTGTTCAAACAGGTTGCATTGGAATCCGAGAAACAATATGGCTACGAATTGCACCACAAGCCTAATCCAGACTTTCAGTTGCAGCACGTCGTCGGCAAAGCTACAGGCGGCGAGCATGGTAGTGCCTACCAAAAAGTTGGCGCCTATTTCTGTCTGGTTGTACAGAATACCCATAGACAGGCTCCATATCACCATCGCGATGTAGAAAATTATACCTCCGCCTATCACTGTCACCGGGTGGCCGTCGTTGCGCTTGTTGCGCTCGGTACTCCAGTGGTTTTTGCGGGCAAGCGGGATGTATCCCATTTCTATTGCAAGGAGAATGACGAAGGTGAATATGAACAGCAATGTCAGGGACATATTCATTACATTAAGGAATATCAAGGGAGTTCAGGTACCAGTCGTAAAGGCGGCGAATGCCTTCGTCTATCTCCACCTTATGGCGCCAGCCCAAAGAGTGGAGTTTGCTTACGTCGCATAGTTTGCGCATGGTGCCGTCCGGCTTTTCAGAGTCCCATACAATCTTTCCGGCAAATCCTGTAGCTTCTTTTATTTTGTAAGCCAGTTCCTTTATTGTCAGCTCCTTGCCTGAGCCGATGTTAATGTGGCAGTTTCGGATTTCGGGGCCATTGCCGCGTACATCCCTGAAATCTATATGCTCCATTATATAGACAGAAGCATCGGCCATATCCTCGCTCCATAGAAATTCGCGGATAGGGGTGCCGGTGCCCCACAGGGTAAGCTCTCCCGGTCTGATGCCGTATTTGGCGAGAATCGACTTTATATCCTCAAGGGAGGCGTTGCCGTCCACACCCTCTACGGGGCGGACATTCAGGTCGGCACGCAGTGAGTTTTCGTCCCCTGCGGTGAGCAATTTAGCCAGATGCGCCTTGCGAATCATAGCCGGCAGCACATGACTTGTCTCCAGATGAAAATTGTCGCGCGGCCCGTATAGATTTGTCGGCATTACAGCTATATAATTGGTACCGTATTGCAGATTGAAACTCTCGCACATCTTAAGGCCTGCAATCTTGGCTATGGCGTAGGGCTCGTTTGTGTATTCAAGGGGAGAAGTGAGTAAGGCATCCTCACCTATAGGCTGCGGCGCTTCGCGCGGATATATACAGGTGGAGCCGAGAAAGAGAAGTTTCTTGACTCCGTGGGTGAAGGACTGACCTATCACATTCTGCTGTATCTCGAGATTTTGCCAAATAAAGTCGGCGCGATACTTGCTGTTGGCCATGATTCCGCCCACATGGGCCGCCGCCAGCACTACATACTTCGGCTGTTCCTCATCGAAGAAACGTCTCACAGCTGCCTGATTCGTGAGGTCAAGCTCCTTATGGGTGCGTCCCGCCAGATTGGTATATCCCTTGCTTTTAAGATTGTTCCAGATAGCAGAACCTACCAGTCCCCTGTGGCCCGCGACATATATTTTAGCACCTTTCTCCATTATTTGCAAATCTCTTTAATGTCATTGTCAACCATAAGTCTGACCAGATTCTCGAAAGAAGTCTTGCGGGGATTCCATCCCAGCTGTCTGCGGGCTTTCTCGGGATTGCCAAGCAGGGTCTCCACTTCGGCCGGGCGGAAATATTTGGGGTCTACCTCCACCAGCACACGGCCATCTTCAGATATTCCCTTCTCGTCAATGCCTTCGCCCTCCCAGTGCAGGGGCAGTCCGGCATGACGGAAGGCGAGGTCGGCGAACTCACGCACCGAGTGCTGTTCGCCGGTGGCGATCACATAGTCGTCAGGTTCCGGCTGTTGCAGTATCAGCCACATACACTCCACATAGTCGCGGGCATATCCCCAGTCGCGCAGAGCATTCAGATTGCCCAGGTAGAGTTTGTCCTGAAGACCGGCCTTGATACGTGCCGCCGCAAGGGTGATTTTGCGTGTCACAAAGTTCTCGCCTCGTCTTTCGCTCTCGTGGTTGAAGAGTATGCCGTTGCAGGTGAACATACCGTAGCTGTCTCTGTAATTGCGGGTTATCCAATATCCGTAGACTTTAGCACAGGCGTACGGGCTGCGTGGATTAAAAGGAGTGTTTTCTGTCTGGGGCACTTCACATACTTTGCCGAAGAGCTCGCTGGTGCTGGCCTGATATATGCGTGTACTCTTTTCCATACCTAATATGCGCACAGCCTCAAGCAGTCGCAGTGTGCCTACGGCATCCACGTCGGCCGTGTACTCAGGTACCTCAAAGCTCACTTTCACATGGCTCTGCGCCGCAAGGTTGTATATTTCGGTAGGCTTGACCATGCCGATGATACGAATCAGAGACGAGGAGTCCGTCATGTCCCCGTAATGCAGGTTTATGAGACGCTTGCGACGCATATCGCGAACCCATTCGTCCAGATACAGATGTTCTATTCTGCCGGTGTTGAACGAACTGGAACGGCGCAGTATGCCGTGTACTTCATATCCCTTTTTCAACAGAAACTCAGCCAGGTAGGAGCCGTCCTGTCCTGTGATGCCTGTAATAAGCGCTATCTTGTCTACCATATCTTCTAAATACTTGTCAAATAATCTGTTAATTCGGATAAACTGTCCACCCAAAGCTGTGGCTTGTCGGTGTCCGAGCAGGCGGCTTCCTGGGAATGGATATTCACGCCGGCGGTGTCTCTAAGTCCTATTGTGTTCCATCCAAGTATGTTGGGCATACGGAAGTCTTTGGCCGGATTGTCGCCGACATATACAAACCGACGTGCATTAGGATACCGATGAACCAGGCTCTGCCAGGGCTTAAAGGAACGTTTGTCGACACCCGTCTCCTCAGATATGAATATGTTGCAGGGCGGGAAGTACTTCTCTATGTCCAAAGCCTTGAGTTTGTTGCGCTGACTCAGGGAGCGTCCGTCTGTCACAATCCCGAGGCGCACGCCGAGACCCGATAGGGTCTCCAACATCTCCCGGGCACCCTGACTGAGCGAAATATCCGGCTTATGGAAGCGATATGTCTCTACTGCCTTACGCACGAAGTCTTCTTTGTCCGGAGTGTCCGCAAGGGTGGCCAGCGCGTCAAAAACATTGTCGCCGCATTTACGCTTGTCAAGCATAAACGCAAAAGTCTGTGCCGGAGTTCGCCCGACAAGTGGAGCCGCAATCTCGGCAACAGCCTTGAACCCCGACTTAAGAAAGTCAAGTTCCTTATATAGCGTGTCATCCAGGTCGAATATGACTAACGGTCCGGTATAATACAATTCCGAGTCCATACTTAACGCAAAGTTACAAAAAATCCCCAATCCTGCCAAACGTGTCTCACTTCACGGCCATGGCGAGTCGTGTGGCGCGTGGGCAGAGCGCGGCAAGGCCGGCACCGCGTATCAGCAGATAGCTCAGAAAAGAAGCCCATAGCGCCGAGTTGGCGGCTATAGGGTCTGATGTGGAGCTGCAAAGCATATTGAAGATATAGAAAACCGCTGCGCCGGAGGCTGTGGCCACAAACATAAGGCGAGTGGCCGTAAGCCCTATGTAGATGCCGTCGTAGATGAACGCCGCGACGGTGATAGCCGGCATGAGGATAAGCCATAAATGGAGTTCTCCGATAGACTGTAGTACATCCGTCTCAGGAGTGATGAACGTACTTATGGGGTGCCAGAAGAAGTAGTAAACGGCTGTGAAGGAGACAGCCATACCTACGGCCCAGAGTCCCAGCGCCCGCTTGGTGGAGCGCATCAGGATGTCGTCTTGTCGGCCCACGGCTTTGCCTGTAAGCGCCTCGGCTGCGAAAGCGAACCCGTCCATAAAGTAAGAGAAGAAGAGGAAAAACTGCATCATGACTGCGTTTACCGCCAAGGCCAGCGAGCCTATGCGCGCGCCGAAAGCGGTCATGCCCAGGCTTACTGCCATTATGCAGAGCGAGCGCAGAAAGATGTCGGAACTCACGCGGAAGAAACGTCCGCTGCCCCTGAGTGCAAACCACTTGCTGCGGGGAGGCAGGGGCATCTGTCCTCCGTTGAAACGACGTGCCAGCAGCAATGCCAGGACAAGTCCGAACCAGTTGGCTACGGTGGTGCCCAAGGCTGTACCTGGAAAGCCGAGGCCGGCCACGTAGACCAACAGCAGGCTTGCCCCGATGTTGACGACATTTGTCAGAATGGCTATGACCATGGGGTAGAAACCGGATTGCATACCCAAAAACCAACCGCTCACAGCCATTGTGGCAAGCATGGCCGGGGCACCCCAGATGATTATGCGGAAATATTGTGAGGCCAGTCCGGACACTGCCGGCTCAGCATCTATCACATTGAGCAGCAGCCACATCAACGGCCATTGAAGGATTATCATCGCCAGTCCTATAAAAAGGCCGAGAAGTACTGAGCGGGAAAAGAGTTCATGCTGCCCTGCCGGGTCCTTGGCTCCGTAAGCCTGCGCTGTCAGACCCGAAGTGCCGCTGCGTAAAAAACCGAAACACCACAACACTACATTTATCATCATGCTGCCTACGGCTATGGCCGCTATGAACTTCTCTGAGCCTAAATGTCCGGAAATGGTGGTGTCTGCAAGTCCGAGCAGCGGCACGGTGATGTTGCTGACTATGGCCGGTGCGGCTATGCGGAATATGTCTCTGTTGATATTCACACTGCAAATATAGGCAAAAATATTGAGATTTTTCACTATATTTGCGACATGATACAGTTTGTAAATGCCAAAATCAACCTCGGACTGCGTGTACTTCGCAAGCGGCCTGACGGTTACCATGACCTATCAACGGCGTTTTATCCTATAGGTGTGCGTTCCGGCACCGCTGCCGACTCGGGCAGACTTGCCGATGTATTGGAGATTACCTGTGCTGAGGCTGATAGTCTACGAATAGACGGCAATGTGCCGGACTGCGCTCCGGAGCAGAATCTGGTGTGGAAGGCTCTTTTGCTTTTTAGGGAACTCTACCCCGCGTGTCCTCCGGTACAACTCTGTCTGGATAAGCATATACCTTCGCAGGCAGGACTCGGCGGCGGCTCGGCGGACGCTTCTTTCACCTTGAAGTCGCTGAATGAGTTGTGCGGATGTCCGTTAAGCGAGGAACAGCTTCTTGCGGCGGCCCTGCGTCTTGGCGCCGATTGTCCTTTCTTCATCCTCGACATGCCGTGTGTGGCAGGCGGAGTGGGAGAGAAGCTGACCCCTATAGACCTTGACCTTTCCGGATATTGGGCTGCGGTAGTGAAACCTGATGCCGGTATCGGTACCGCGCAGGCTTTCCGGGGAATCACTCCTGCTTTTCCCGAAGTTTCGGTAGAGGATGTGGTGTCTCTCGCGGTGGAGGAGTGGCGCGGACTGCTGGTGAATGATTTCGAGACCTCTGCTTTCGCTATTCATCCGGAGTTCCGGAAGATTAAGGAATGTCTATACGTCCATGGCGCCCTGTATGCGAGTATGAGCGGCAGCGGCTCCTCCTTTTTTGGGATTTTCCGTAACCGAGAGGAGGCGGAACAGGCGGCAAAGGCTTCCGCTCAACCTTTCAGTACCGTCACAAGTCTGTGAGTGAACGTTTAAACACGTTGGTTTGTTATCAATAAAAATGTGTAAAGATGTGCGGATTTGACCCTGCAACTCTATTTAACATTTTTTGGAACAATATTTGTTGGTGAACGATATTAAAACACTCATACGCTATGTCAGAAAAGAAACAATACGATAACAAAAAGAAGACTGAGGACGAGAATATCGCCGAACAGGAAGCTGTGGAGACTCTGCATGAATCCGAGGAGGTTTCCGAGGAGCTGGAGCAGGAAGAAGACAAGGTGGCCTCTCTGGAAGCCGCCCTGGAGAAGGAAAAGAAAGAGTATCTGTTCCTTATGGCCGAGTTTGACAATTTCCGCAAACGCACGGTCAAAGAGAAGGCCGAGATAATAAAGAACGCAGCCGGTCAGGTCATGAAGGGTCTGCTTCCCATAGTAGACGATTTTGAGCGTGGACTGGAAGCCACCAAAGACACCGCAGACGCTTCTGCCGTGCGCGAGGGCATGGAACTGATATATAATAAATTGGTCAAATATATGGAGGCTAACGGCGTTAAGGCCATGTTTACGACCGATGAGCCTTTTGATGCCGAGCTGCATGAGGCCATAGCACAGGTTCCCGCCCAAAGCGACGAGCAGAAAGACAAGATTATAGATACTGTATCCAAAGGATATACTATTAATGGGAAAGTGCTTCGCCACGCCAAGGTGGTCGTAGCCAAATAAACTATGTAAGCGCCATGGCAGAAAAAAGAGATTACTACGAAGTGCTCGGCGTGGGCAAAAACGCTACGGCCGACGAGCTGAAGAAGGCTTACCGCAAGATGGCCATCAAGTATCATCCGGACAAGAATCCGGGTGATAAGGAGGCCGAGGAGAAATTCAAAGAGGCCGCCGAGGCATACGATGTACTCAGCGACCCCGATAAACGAGCCCGTTATGACCAGTTCGGCCATTCTATGGGGCCACAGGGTTTTGGCGGCGGCAACGGTGGCTTCGGCGGTTTTGGAGGAGGCGGCTTTGGCGGCGGCTTCTCGATGGAGGATATTTTCTCTCACTTCGGCGATATTTTCGGCGATGCTTTCCAGGGTGCCGGCACTTACGGTGCCGGTGGTGGGCGTCGTCAGCGTGCCGCCGTACGTAAGGGCGCGGACCTGCGTATCAAGGTCAAGGTGACTCTCAAGGACATTATGGACGGGGTGGACAAGAAACTCAAGATACCCCGTTGGGTGGCTTGCGATGCCTGTAAAGGAACCGGCGCAAAGGACGGAACAGCCTTCCATACCTGTTCCACCTGCCATGGTACCGGCCGTGTGACACGTGTGCAGCAGACTTTCCTCGGTGCTATGGAGAGCCAGAGTGTATGTCCGGAATGTAACGGCGAGGGCAAGACTATAGACACCAAGTGCAGCGTCTGCGGCGGTGAAGGCATTGTCAAAAAGGACGAAATAATATCCTTCCACATTCCGGCAGGTGTGACCGACGGCATGACACTCAAGATGAGCGGACAGGGCAACGCGGCCCGTCATGGCGGCGTGAACGGCGACCTGCTCGTAGTCATAGAGGAGGAGAAGGACCCGAATCTTATCCGCGATGAGGATGACCTGATATATAATCTGATGCTTGATTTCCCCACGGCGGCTTTAGGCGGCAGCGTGGAGGTGCCCTTGGTAGAAGGCAAGGCGCGCCTGAAGATTCCAGCGGGAACACAGCCCGGCAAAGTGCTTCGTCTGCGCGGCAAGGGATTGCCCCACTACGGTTCTTCTGCAAAAGGGGATGAGCTTGTCAATGTAATGGTATATGTGCCCGAAAATCTGACAGACGAGGAGCGCAAGAGCATAGAGAGCCTGCAGGGGCAGCCTAATGTCACTCCCACGCAGAGTACAATCCACCGCATATTCTCAAAACTGCGTCATATTTTCCACAAAGAGGCAGAGCAATAACCTCCATGTGGCGATATAAACGGGCTTAGCCGAAATGTAATAGGAGGGTATGCCCGCATAAAAACGAGTCCTGCTTCCTGATTTCAGGAAGCAGGACTCGTTTTTATGGTTTAGCGGTTTTTATTTGTGTACTTGTATTTGTGCGCCGGCTGAATGGGCGGAGAGAGACGGCGCGTAGAGGCTTTGCAGCGTGGCTATGCCTATTGAGAAAGTGCCTTCCTGACCGGCGAAGCAGTCGTATTCCAGGATAAAGTCCCCTTTGGGCAGACGGGGCAGGAAGAAGTTTGTGGACCCGTCGCGCACTTCGCGGTAGAAGCCTGTACCGTCTTGCCATACGAAATGGGAGAGTTGGTCGGCGAGAGCCATGCAGCCGCCCCGCTCATCGGTTATGACGGCGTAGTCTATGTCGCGTTCAGAGGTTACGGTAAGCTGTACGCGCAGTCTCTGTCCGATGGCCACGCTATCGTTCTTGCCTAACGGACGGACTTCAGTACCGTCGCCGTCTTGTTCAACTGTCAGTATGCGCTTGCTCACTGTGACATCGCTCTCGCTGAACTCCTTGACATCCTCGATAGGGGATATGTATTTGGCCACTATGCCGCCCCATGCCTGATGTTTCCCACTCTTTACTACACGAAGCACACTGCCGGAGGCCTCGGTGGCGTTCAGAGGCATTGTGAAGCTGCCGGTAAGTCGGTCGCGTCCGGCAGGATGCAGTTCTTTGCCTCCGAGGTATATATGGGCGGGTTCATTGAAAACGGTCCAGTCGGAACCGGTGGAAAGGACTGCGTATATCACTTCGGCGAGTTGGGCATCACTGCCCCAGTCCTGTGCCTGACGTTCAATTATGAGCCACTGGCGCAACAGGTCTATGGAGGGAGATTTTGGTGTTATTTCGTGGAATGCCTCCAGCGCCTGGGCTGTGGTGATAAGAGTATTGTCTGTGAAAAAGCCGCTTCGCAGATTGTCGAACCACATTCCTCGCTCTTCGCTCTTGGAAGCGAACTGATTGAGTGATTCAAGGATTGTGCGTGCCAGCATCGGTTCCTTTTCGCGATACAAGAGTGTCGCTGCCGTGGCCTTGTCGTATATGCCGAAGTCCTTCCACTCAGCTTTCACTGCCTTCAAGGCCGCTTTCTTCAGGGAGGCGAAGTCACCGCTCATAGGCACCTCCGGGAAAAAGGAGCGTATGTAGATGTAGTTGAGCATTGAGGAGGTATTGAAATGTTTGTTGCACTTCAGATACTCCTTGTACAGCTCCTTGTCGCAGAATTTCAGTGCCGAGGCAACCATGTTTTGCACACGTTTCTCTTCGGGGAGGAAGCCCATCTGACGGAGCATACCGAGGCGCCACAGCACCTGCGCGGTGATGTATTCCGAGGGCTCCATACCTTTGCACCAGGACCATCCACCCCCTTTCTGTTCGGCCACAAGGCGGTTCAACGCATCCTTGATGGCTGCCTTGCAATTGGCATCGTCCAGCAGGTTGGTGAGGCGGCTCATGCGCAGAGTTTCCGCTTGTGCATTGTTGACCCAGGGAGTGTTGTCCAGGGCTACAATCTTGAGTTGCGGGTCGCGTTGCAGTTTGGAAACGAGAGTGGAGTCGCCTGTCTCGTTCCATAGCCTGATAGCTTCGCCTAACTGAGGATAAGTGCGGACAAGTCCGGCGGCAATGGCATTTCCGTACATTGAGTTGGCTACGCTCAGTATGCTTGCGTTTTTGTCGTAGCTCATATCCGGCAGGGCGGTGACACACTCCCACACCGGATTGTCACAATATTGCAGAGAAACTTGTGCATTCTTGTCAAATTCCGGCAGAGTGATTTCGTATGAGTCGCGGGCAGGCGCGAGGTAGAAAGGTTCCGTTTCTGTCACGGGACTGGAGGAAAGCAGAACGGCTATCAGGGACTGTTCGCCATCTGAGAATCCGGGGACTTTGCCGTACACCTTATAGCCGACAAACTGTATGTCGGACGGAGCGCTGAAGTCTATGCCGATGACGCGCGAGCCGTTAGCGCTGACCTCTTCGGAGGAGAAATCCCTGCTGACGATAGTATTGCCGGTGAGAGGGTCGAAAATCTCTATTCCGGCAGATACATCGGCCTGTTTGTCCGAATTATTGTAAACGGTAGCCATCAGGGTGACTTTGTCACCGGTACGCAAGAAGCGGGGTGTGTTTGCAGACACCATCACGGGCTTGGAGGCAGTGACGTCTTCGCGTGTCAGGGCTGTAAGCATCTCGTAATTGTATCCGAGCATCTGGAGTTGCCATGTAGTATTGAAATCGGGGGCCGTGAAGCTGATTTCCACCACACCGTCGGCATCAGTGCTGAGATTTGGCTTGAACCAGGCGAGCGGCATCTCGGCAGGGCGGAATTTTACATTCTCCTCTGCCGAAACATCACTGCCGTCCATGTCTGCGGCTCCTGTGTCAGCGGCTGCTCCCATGGCCATACTCTCTGCGGCAGATTCCTTCTTGAGGGAAGAGCGCATCATGGGTTCAGGAGCATGCGGAGCCGCATAATCGGCTACCGCCTCTTCTTCCAGCAACAGGTCGAAGGAGGAGTTCCTGGCAGTGGTGAAGTAGACTCTGCCGTTGTAATAAGAGCCGTAAAGGTTCCGGCCATATGTGTTTATGTCCGGTGTGTACAGGTCGGGAACGCTGAGAGTCTTGCCGTAGGGGTGAGATATGTACATACCTAATCGGTAACGGTTAACCTCAGGGTTCAGACTCGAGGGATTGTAGAAGTAAGATTCGGGTATTGTGTTCCAGCTGAAGGGATAAATGGCGTTTAGCGATTTATCGGAAAGCGTGGCCACAACGGGAATGTCAGCGAGGCCCTTGTCGGCTAAGGTAAAGCGGAAGGTCCAGCGTTCCCGTCCGCCGGCAGAAATGTTGTCGCGGAACGATATTTTCTCGACTTTGACTGACTCTTTTGCTGCAGCCGGAATTAATTCTATCCGCGAGGTGTAGCTGTTACAGGAGTCGGTCGTGCAAAGTAATACCCATGCGCGCTCGTTGCGGCTCTGAGGCGCTTTGGCTTTTATGTGCGATATACCGCCCTGCGGGTGTATGAACCCCTTGTCGGTGATACCGTTTATGTCGCTCGTTATATAGAATATGTAATTTTGAGACGAGGAGCCTACAGGGATAGAGACCTCTTTTGCATCGGCAGGAACATCGACAACAGTTATGGGAGTCCAAAGTGCGGATTCGCATGGGGTGACAGTGTCGGAAGCCCTGTACAGTGTAACCGTCGTGCATAGAGCCGTGGAGCCTTCGTCTGCCTTTACCTGCACCTTATATGTGCCGGATGGGAACAAGTCGGAATTAACCCGTATATCGGGAGTTTCTGATTCGCCCGAGACTATGACTTTGCCCTTCGCATCGGTAATTGTGTAGCTGAGAGACTGTCTGTCTCCATTGCCTCCGATTACATCGAATGGCAGCGTTATAAATTCGGTGTCTGCGTCAATCCGTTCCTTTCCGTTATAGCTGATTTGCAGACTTTTGCCGATGTAGAAATTCCTGAATCCGCTCTGCTGAGTCTCGCCGGCTTCTGACGTGGCGTCGGCCTGCACGCGGTAATACATATCGCTGAAGGCTGTGTCATTCAGACGCTCGGTGTGCAGGGATATGCTGAACCGCCCTTCGCCATTGGTTCGGGTATCTGCCGTATAGGAGCCGTCCACCTCCGAGAACCACCACAGAGGAACGCTGTTGAAGTTGAGTCTTACATCGGCATTTGCCACAGGCATACCGCTGTATGTGACTACCTTGCCGGTAACTTTCAGCTCATTGCCCGGGATGATATTTTCCACAGGGTCAAGCTCCGCGAGGAAAGAGGGTTGCTTATATTGCTCCACACGAATAAAAGAGGTAGCCAGGCGTTTCTGATTTGAATCTGATAGGTCTCCGGAAGTCAGAGCTATGTTATAGACGCCGTTCATACCCTCCTCGGGGAGTTTGAATTCCCCTATGGCGCGGCCATCTTTGCCTGTAGTTAGGGCAAGTGTGTCGCAGGGTACATTGGAAGCGTTGTAAAGGATTGCTTTCAAGGGCAGGTCTGCCTTCGGAGTATTCTGTTTGGGTAGCGGATTACGCTCATAGACGATAGCGGCGAAACGGCAGGTGTCACCGGGATGGAAAAGCGAGAGGTCTGTGAGGATGAGTGCCTGAAGTGAGGGGCGGTTTTCGTGTTTCCTTTGGGATAACCATTCGCTTAGCGAAGCGGTGTCGTCGCCACGGGTCACCACACAGTCCACATAGCCGTTGTCGGTCCACGCAGTCGGAAATCTTACAAGTCCGTCGGCATCCGTTATCGCACTCTCGCTTTTGCCTTTTCTGTCGCGGGTGAATCGGGCGGTTACTCCAGCCAATGGTTTGCCGTCCAGAGAATTTGTGACCAACACTTCCTTATAGTTTCCACTGGAGACTGTAGTAAGCGCTATGTCTGTGACTTTAAATACGTTATAGTCTTTATAGAGTTGAGAGAAAGTCCCTTTTGCATCGTTGCCCACGGCAAGAAGGTATTTTCCCACAGGGAGTTTGCCAAAGTTGAGCATACAGGTGTCCGGCTGTCCGGTACCGCTCGGAATGATTTGTGAAGATATGAATCGTGTCTGCGGACTGCGTATCAATTCCCCATAGCTTAGCCCTTGTTTGTCGGCCGGTATCCTGAACAGACAGGCATAAGTCTGCTCAGGCATACGGGCTGCCGACACCTTTACTTCCACATCCTGTCTGCTTGAGTACAGGTTGTCCATATTCAGCACGCCGCTGCCTTCCTCAAGTCTGACGATGGCGTTCTTGACCGTATTGATACGGAAATAGTCGGAATGGGTAGCCACACATTCCTTGAGTTGAGGCAGAAGGTTACGGGCATCTTCTCCGCTGTTCAGATATGCGTCATTGATGAACTCTGTGGAATAAGGAGAAGACTTGTTTTCTTTGTATGCCTCAAGATATGCCTTGACTCTGTGTCCGGAAGACACGTTTTCAAGTGTGCGGGGAAGAGTGACCGTCATCTCGGCTACATTGCCGGAAGCCTTGGCCGTTCCGTTCCATTCAGAGGCAATGGCGTCCGCCCGCATGGCGCACTGTTGCGACGGGGTGGATTTCTGTTCCGCCGCGCCGAAGGGTATGACCGTGCGGTTGCCGGCAAAGGTTTTCAGCAGGTCTATGCTGCGGTTGGCCAATATGCTGTACAGAGTGGGGTAGAAGTCAAGCGCATGGTCCGATGTATCGGTGAGCAACGTCTTCCAATGAGCTGAAGATGAGGATTGCAGGTCCTTCTTGCAGGTCAGCGATTTGTCTGTCAGCTCAAGTACCTTCTTGGCGAACAGCTGTGTACTCCACAACTGCGGGTCCTCCGGATAGCTGTCCAATGGAAGAGTCCTTCGGTCGAAAGTATATCGGTCCGACGTGTACACCTGCCGGTATAGTTGAGCTTCCAGCGAATACAGAATCGAGGCCCCTGCGGGAGAACCTTTCTTAGCAAGGGAATCAAGTAGCATGGCCATGGCCGGCATCCTGTCGGTGGAAATCAAATTGTTGGCGGTAACTATCTGGATAGCGTTCCGGATAACAGCGGTTTCGTCTCCACGCCCGGAGGCTTGGCGCATGGCTGATTCCGCTTTGTCTATCACGGTCTGCGGGAACGCGAAATCCGGTCCGTCTGATTTATCCTTGTCTGAAGGTTTATGGACTTTCCCTTTTCCGGCTCTCACGACTTTGCTCTTCCTTGGCATCTGGCCACAGGAGGCATTTGCCGGAAGTACGGATAATCCTGCCGTCAGCATACAGGCCAATGAAAGGGCTGTCAGTTTTAATCTACGTATAGTCATAGTTTAAAGAATAAGTGTCTATATAATCAGACCCGGTTTGGCAAGAGAGGTTTACTCTCATTGCTGAACCGGGTCTTGTATAAGTGTTATAAAAGGTTAAACCGGAATGTCATTCCTTTGGGATTATTTCTTCTTAGCCTTTTTTCCATTCCTGCCGCGTTGTTCGCTCAGTTTCCGGTCAAATTTTCGCTCGGCTCGCTTTAACAGATATAACTGCTTGGGCGACAAGATTGTTTTGAGTCTGTTGAAATATTTCTTTTCCAATTCCCCTTCGCGGGCTTTGGCCATGGCCATGGACTCGGCCGCACCCATATACTCGTTGTCTGTGGGGGTGGATTTCTTGTGTATGCTCTTGAATTTATGGTGCAGTTCGTGAAACAGGACGGCGCGTTCATTCTCGTACTGGGTATAAACCTTTGTGAACTCGGCCTGCTTGTCTGCGGAGAGGTCCATCTCCTGTATCAGGTATTTGATTTTGAACTCCTGCAATTCCTTAAGCATCTCTGCCGTATGGTCCTCTTTAGGCTCGGCAAGAGCTGAAGGCATACATAGGGTCAGTACAAAGAATATCAGTAAAAATCGCGTAAAATATTGTCTCATATATAATAATAGTAATCTTCTTCAGCAGAGTCTTCGGCAGCCAGGGCGGCCTGCAGTTGATTCAGGTCTATATCGGAGACATCCACGAAGTTCGTTTCGTCGTAATAATTGTCGGACGCGGCATTATCTTCGGCGACAATCTCGTCCTCACTGCCCGGGACAGCTTCTTCTGTCAGAGTTTCCTCGAAATCCTCCACAACCATTACCGAAGGGGAGGAGCATACTTGTGCCACGACCTCCGGAGTGTCCATGGCTTTGGCTATCATTTGGGGCGGATTGGAGAGAGAGACCTCTTCCTGACCGGATTCCGACATCATGGACACCATCTTCATGGTACACCAGATACCGGCGAACATGGCTGCCAGATAGACGTAAGGCTTCAGCCGCTGCCAGCGCGATATGGGCATCGGTGTCTTAAGTCCTGGATGCTCGGGAAGTCGGGACTCTATCTCGTTGAAGATATAGTCAAAGTAACCGTCCGGCACCCGGAAACCGGTCTCTGTACCGAATTTATCTCTTAACTGGTCTTCCTCTTTCATTGTTTTTCTTTTTCTCTGATTTATTGACCTGAAATTCCGTATTTGGTTTAATCCACACTTTTGTTTTTTGTTGTTTCGGTAAAAGAAAAATATTTTTTGTGAAAATTGGTTAGCCATGTGAACAAACTTGCAGTCCCCGTCGTTTTATAGACAAAAACAAGACAAAATCGTTTCATGATGTTAGGTTAGTTCGAAAAGGTATTATGAAAAACACGAAAAAGCGATGGATTGCGAAGTCTGTCGCTTTTTACTTATATATGTAAGAAAAACAGGGAGAGGATTACAATCAATACATATATCGATGTCACCGGTCAGGAAAAAGGCGCGTCACTTTTCCAGATTGGAGATGTATTCCGCGATTTTCTTGACTGCATGGTGGTAGTTGGCTTTCAGTGCCCCCACGGAAGTGCCGAGTATTTCGGAAATCCGCTCATATTTCATGTCGTCGAAGTAACGCATATTGAATACCAGGCGTTGCTTCTCGGGCAAAGTGGCTATGGCTTTCTGCAGTTCCAGTTGCAGCTCATTTCCGTCGAAGTATTCGTCCGCCTGAAGGTTTCGGATTAGGAAATTGTCTGCATTTTCGTCTCCGTCCGAAAGGGTAGTGGTTTGTGCCTTTCGCTCTTTGTTAAGGAAATTGATACTTTCGTTTACAGCTATCTTATAGAGCCAGGTGGACAGTTTTGCATCTCCTCTGAAATTATTCAGATTGTTCCAGGCTTTGATAAAGGTATTCTGCAACAAGTCGTTGGCATCGTCATGGTTTACCACCATCTTGCGTATTTGCCAGTAAATAGACTCTCCGTATGTGCGCATCAGACGGTTGAACGCAGCCTGTGCCGTCTTCTGGTTCTGAAGTTCGGCCACCAACTTGCTTTCGTCTATTTGGGTATCTGCTGCCATGGAGGTCTCTATGGGAAATTTGAGACGCATCAAAACTCTTCATTTTGGTGCGTCTCAAAATGCCTTGTCAATGTAATTTGTCGGGGTGACAGGATTCGAACCTGCGACCACCTGGTCCCAAACCAGGTGCGCTACCGGACTGCGCTACGCCCCGAATTTGTGAGTGCAAAGTTACGAAAAATTTTTAACATTTGCACTATTCGATATGCGGAGAGTGGGTTAAAAACTATACTATTAGGATTTTTTAAACTTTCGGATACCATATTTTATGGGCATACTCAGAAGCTGATGCCGAATTTAAGCACTGCCGAATTGATGTTATCGCCATTGTATGGGATATCCAAATCAGTGGCGTTGCGTAGAGTGAAATAGCTGTATGCAAGCACGATATGACTGCGGAATGACTTTGACATGGCCAGGTTCACTCCCAGGCCAAGCGCACCGTAAGCACCTCCGAATGAGCCTGAATCCGAGAGCGTGTTGAAGGAATATCCGCATTTCAGTTCAAAAAAGAATAGCGATGGCTTGCTGCGGAAAGAGGTGCGCACCATGGCGTAAACCGGAATAAAGGTGTATGGATTGCCGAAGGCTTTGTGCATACCTATGCCTAAGGCGGCTGTCCGTATCCATGCTCCTTTGTAGCCGAAATAGGTCTCGGCATCGAAGGTCGACATATTTTCGCCGCTGAGGTCGATGGACGCGCCTACGTCCATACCCCAGGAGAAGTGGCGTAGGAAAGGGGACTTTTCCTTTGTTTCCGGAGTCTGCGTCAGTCCTTGGACCGGACTGGCAGATACCGAGTCCGTTTCTGTGGCGACGGCGGGTGCGGAATAGACAGAGCAAGCCTCCGCTGCCGGGGCGGCGGGGGCTTGGAATGCTGTGACGCCTGTCAGTAAGGCAAGGCTCGGTATCAGGCTGGTTGCTTTCAATTCTTTCAGGCTTAAAATATTGTCTCGTTTGTCAACTTCCCAGATAGCTCTTGAGAAGTTTGCTCTTCTGCCCCTTGAGGCGACGTATGGCCTTCTCTTTGATTTGGCGTACACGCTCGCGGGTGAGGTCAAATTTCGCACCTATTTCTTCCAGGGTCATTTCCTGACATCCTATTCCGAAAAACATCTTGAGGATTTCACGCTCGCGGTCGTAGAGCTGTCGCAGGGCACGGTCCACTTCTTTGGAAAGACTCTCCTGGTTGAGTGTGGAGTCTGCCATTGGGCTGTCGTCGTTGGGAAGCACGTCAAGCAGTGAGTTGTCCTCGCCGTCTACGAATGGAGCATCCACGGAGATGTGTCTGCCGGACACCTTGAGGGTGTCGGAGATTTTGTCTACCGGAATGTCAAGGCGTTCAGCCAGCTCCTCGGGGGAGGGACGGCGCTCGTTTTCCTGTTCGAACTTGGATAGCTCTTTGCTGATTTTGTTTAGAGAACCGACCTGGTTGAGCGGCAGACGTACGATGCGGCTCTGTTCAGCCAGGGCCTGCAATATGGACTGACGAATCCACCAGACGGCATAAGAGATGAATTTGAAACCGCGCGTTTCATCGAATTTCTGGGCGGCACGGATAAGGCCCAGGTTACCCTCGTTAATGAGGTCAGGAAGCGTAAGCCCCTGGTTCTGGTACTGTTTGGCAACGGAAACCACAAATCGCAGATTGGCTTTGGTCAGCTTTTCGAGGGCGGCATGGTCTCCCTTCTTGATGCGTTGTGCCAATTCTACTTCTTCACTTACCGAGATGAGTTCCTCATGTCCGATTTCCTGAAGGTATCTGTCCAGAGAAGCGCTCTCGCGGTTGGTGATAGACTTGGTTATTTTTAATTGTCTCATTGGTGGCTGTGCAAATATATGCAAAGTTAGTAAAAAAAAATGAGAAAGCCGTTATTGCGCGAGCGTTTTTTTGGAAGTTTAACACATATTCCTTTTCCCGGCGATATTGCCCACAGGGGGGATACGCCTGTGCGCTTATCCCGGCCCTGTTGTGGCGCATCCTTTGTATTCCGCCGTGTGCAGGACGGCTCAGGCACCTAAATAGCTCTGTAGAAGAGCGTTCTTCTGACGCTTCAGGTTGCGGATGGCCGTCTCCTTAATCTGTCGGACACGCTCACGGGTCAGGTCGTACTGCATGGCTATCTCCTCAAGTGTTTTCTCTTTGCATCCGATGCCGAAAAACATCTTGAGGACTTCCCGCTCACGCGGCGAAATCTGGCTCAGGGCCCGGTCCACCTCGGTAGAAAGGCTTTCACGCGTCAGCGTGGCGTCGGCACGGGTGCTGTCCTCATTGGGCAGCATGTTGATGATTGTAGTCTCCTCGCCGTCCACAAGGGGCGCATCCATGGAAAGAGGACGTCCGGAAGCCACGAGCATATCGGTTATCTTGTCCGCAGGGGTATCAAGCATGGCGCTCAGCTCCTCCGGGGTGGGCCTACGCTGGTTCTCTTGCTCGAATCGGCCTATTTCCTTGTTTATCTTGGCGAGGTCTCCGACCTGGTTCAGGGGGAGACGCACCAGGCGGCTCTGCTTGGCAAGAGCCTGCAGAATAGCCTGACGTATCCACCACACGGCGTAGGAGATGAACTTAAAGCCACGTGTCTCGTCAAATTTCTCAGCAGCATGAATCAGACCGATATTTCCCTCGTTGATAAGGTCAGTGAGGTGCAAGCCCTGATTCTGATATTGTTTAGCAACGGATACCACGAATCTCAGATTGGCGTTGACAAGACGGTTGCGGGCCGCCACATCCCCCTTCTGGGTGCGGTGTGCGAGTTCCACTTCCTCGTCCATTGAGAGAAGGTCATACCGGCCTATCTCCTGCAGGTACTTGTCCAGCGCGTAGCTGTCGCGGGTCGTTATTATAGGATTTATCTTAATTTGTTTCATAGCGGTCGCGCCAAAAAGTGTGCAAAATTAGTAATTTTTTTGCAAATCACAGCGTCTTGTAGTGAAACATTTTTAAGACATCTCCTTTAAGACGTGTTAATTCTAAAACAATCAGTAATTTGCGGTTGTTTGGGAAATTTCTGAATTTAACACGAATTATATGTGCGTCTCTTAAGGCTGTAAAAAGTCAGGCCCTGTCCCGCAAAACCTTTCAGGGTCCGGCATCGGCCTTTACGCTGACAGGTTTTTGAGGGACAGGGTCTGAGACGGAGAGGAGTGTCGTCTCGTTACTCTTCGTTTGCGAGATTCACTGCATAATAGCCCTTCTTGCCGGTGGTGTAGATACCGGATATGAACATTACCTTGTCGCTGTCGGAGCCTTTTAATATCTGGTCATAGATATACTCCACGTCGTCCGACGTGTTCACAGGCTGGTCGTTTATGCTCATTATTATGAAGCCGTCCTTGATGCCTGCGTCCTTGATGGGGCCGTTTTTGAGTCCGGAAACCTGTACGCCGTGGCTTATGCCCAGATGCTGTTTTGTCTCGGAAGACAGCTTCATGAAGGCACAGCCTAAGGAGGAGAAATCATCCTTCTTGGTGATTTTGGTATTGCCTCGGTCGTTCTTAAGCGTGGCTCCCTTGGTATATTGTTTGTTCTTGTGCAGGTAGGTGACAGTGATATGGTCACCGGGGCGGAACTGGTTCATCAGCTCGACAAGCTGTGCGGATGTGTGGACATCGTTGCCGTTGATTTTGGTTATGACGTCTCCTTCCTCCAGGCCCATCTCGCGGGCGGTGGACAGGTCTTCGACATCGGTGACGTATATACCTGCCACGGTGCCTTCTATCTCCTTTTCCTTTGCGAGCTTGGCGTCAAGTTCCTGGTAACGTATGCCGAGTACCGCGCGCTGCACGGTGCCGTATTCCTTGATGTCGCTTATAATCTTCTTTACAATGCTTGTGGGGATAGCGAAGGAGAATCCGGTGTATGAGCCGGTGTTGGAGTAAATGGCGGAATTAATGCCTATGAGTTGTCCTGCGAGATTGACAAGAGCGCCTCCGGAGTTGCCGGGGTTGAGGGCCGCGTCTGTCTGTATGTAAGAGTCAAGACCCAGACGACGTGCGCCGTTGCCGCTGCTGATGCTGCGTGCTTTTGCGGATACGATGCCGGCTGTTACCGTGGAGTTGAAACCGAAGGGGTTTCCTACGGCCAGTACCCATTCGCCCACCTTGACGGCATCGCTGTCTCCAAAAGAGACCGGGCTGAGGCCCTTCTCGTCTATCTTGATTAGTGCGAGGTCGGTAGCCTCGTCGGTGCCGATTATCTTGGCTTCGTATGAGCGGTTGTCGTTGAGTATCACTTCTACTTTGTCCGCTCCGTCCACTACATGGTTGTTGGTGACTATGTAACCGTCCTCACGAATGATGACACCGGAGCCAAGACCACTCTGCACGGGTTCTCCTTTTTTCTGGGATTTGCCGTTCTTGCGAGGCTGCTGACGCTGCTGCGGTGTGCCGAAAAAGAACTCAAACGGGTCCATCATCCCCTCGAAGGGGTCGTAATATTGCTGTTGTACTCGGGAGACATAGCTCTTGATACATACTACCGAGTTGATGGTTTTCTCAGCAGCAACGGTGAAATCTGTCTGGAAAGAGGCGGTGGCCGCCGTGCGTATGAACCTACTGTCATTGTGGCTTTGGGCCGACATACTCATGGCTCCGCAGGAAAGCAGGGCGGCGGCAAGAAATAGCTTGATATTGTTCATATATCTATGTTTTATTAGTCTGCGTGCCGGTGACCGTGTAGAGCGGCTGCCGGCTTCCGTACGCATAAGGTTTTATGTCAATACTATACATTAATAATGACGCAAATTTAGCGCTAATATTTCCTGTGGGCAAGTCCGGCAAGAGCTATTTAGCATTATTTAATAATGGTGTATGCAAATGTAAAAGACTGCAAAAATCCTGTCTGAAATTTCCAAATCAATTAGATTTGTGCTTATGTTTCGCAAGAATTATTTAATTTTGCGTTATGTTTATGTTCAGGACTCGTTTTGTGAGGATTTCGTGTGTTCTATGCGGCGTGATGCTGATGCTCCTGTCCGGGTGTTCTACCGGCAAGAGTGTTCGCCGTGACCGTACGCACATTGATGCCGGCACATATATCAAAGGGCATCATCTCGACAAGAAGCAAACCCGTCTGATCGAGGAGGCGGTGACATGGATAGGTACCCCTTACAAGTACGGAGGTGCGGAAAAGGGGAAAGGAACTGACTGTTCCGGTTTGGTACTGCGCGTTTACCTGGATATGACGGAGATAAAGCTGCCGCGAAATTCCGCCAAGCAGGCTGAGTTTTGCAAAAAATTGAAAAAGAAAGATGCAAAGCCTTGCGACTTGGTTTTTTTCGCCACCGGCAAAGACAGTTCCCAGGTGAGCCACGTGGGGATGCTGCTGGATGAGGAGACATTTATACATTCCTCTTCTTCGAAAGGTGTGATTGTGACCCGTATGGACAATCCCTGGTGGAGCAAACGTATTCTCGGCTATGGTCGGGTTCCTGGGCTCTGACCGCATCGCCGGAGTTCGCTTGGAGGCTGTTTAAAGACAAAAGAGTGCGATAGTCAGACTACCGCACTCCGGAGTGTGTTTTAAATACTTGCTATTAAAATAAAAAAGGTTAGAGTCATGACTTTGAGGATTTAAGAATCCTCAAGCTATAAAACACTCTTAGAGCAGTGCTTTCAGTTTCTCTTCAAGCTCGCTCATAGGCACAAAGCCTACTGTGCGGTCTTTCAGTTCGCCACCCTTGATGAAGATGACTGTGGGGATGTTGCGCACACGATACTCGGATGAGATTTCGTCGTTCTCGTCAACATTGAGTTTACCTACTATTGCCTGACCTTCGTATTTTTCAGCGAGTTCTTCAATAGAGGGACCTAATTTGAGGCAGGGACCGCACCACTCTGCCCAGAAATCAATTACTACCGGCTTGCCGGACTCGATAGCCTCGCGGGCGGTAGCGTCTGTAAAGTGAATTGCCATGGTTTTGCTTTTTGTTTATTGGTTATAATGTTTCAAAGTTACGGATAAATTTTCAGCCGACAAATTTATTTTTGATTTTTTTGCATCGATATTTTTATCAACTTATCTGTTTGTGTGATTGAAGTTGCTTGTAGTCAGGATGTTACGGTAAATGCAATTTCGTTTGTCTTCAACTCTTCGATAAGCTCTCTGCACATTTTGATGTTGTGCTTTGCGCGGACTGAAATTTTGTATTCGGTCTGTGTGTCGAAGATGTCGAAAATCAATTCGCTCCCCTTGGAGTCATCGCCTGGTTTGCACATATATTTCTTAAGGGTTTCGGAAAGGATGGAGTTGAAATCTTTCTGACCGAGATTCAGACGTATTCCCTTTATGGTATGTCCCTGCATTTCGGAAAGCAGGCTCATACGACGTATGTTGAAGTCAATCTGGTCCGGTTTATAGCGTCCGGGCTGGAAATCGGCGTCAATGAATACCGAAGTACCGGGAATACCGAATTTTTTATACTCCAGGTATGCTTTGCCGAAGAGACGGATTTCGGCCTTCCCGCTGAAGTCTTCGATCGAGAGGATTCCCCACGGGGTGCCTTTTTTGCTGAAACGCTCCTGCAGGCCGGTGACAAGGCCGCCCATCGTTATATGCCGTCCGGGTTCTTCCGCATCTTTAAAATCGGCGCACTTGGTGTTGCATCCGTATTCTATATCCATATAGAAGGGGTCCAGCGGGTGAGCGGACAGATACATGCCCACCAGCCGTTTCTCCTCGTCAAGGAGTTTTATCGGTGCCCATTCTTCATAAGCGGGATACTTGGGATGTTCGGTCTCAAGAGGTTCGAACTCATCGAACAGTGAGGCCTGGGCCGAGTTCTTGTCGGCTTGGAAACGCTGGCCGTAGCATATCAGAATCTCAGCGAAAGAGGGCTCGTTGTTGACAGAGGGGGCAAACATTTCGCGCCGTATGTCCGGAAAGCAGTCAAAGGCGCCCGAGAAGGCGAGGCTCTCGATGGAGCTGCGGTTGCAGGCCGACAGGTTGACACGTTCCACAAGGTCGAAGATGTCCTTATATGGGCCGTTGGCATCGCGCTCGCCGAGTATGGCTTTTACGGCTCCCGTGCCGACGCTCTTCACGGCTCCCAGGCCGAAGCGTATCTCGCCGTTGGGGGTCACGCCGAATCTCTCTACCGATTCGTTGATGTCCGGGCCTTTCACCGGTATGCCCATGGCTTTGCACTCGTCCATGAATATGGTCAGCTTGGCGATGTTGGTGAGGTTGCGGCTCAGTACGCCGGCCATATATTCGGCGGGGTAGTTGGCCTTGAGATAGGCAGTCTGGTAGGCTACCCAGGAGTAGCAGGTGGCATGGCTCTTGTTGAAGGCGTAAGAGGCGAACTTCTCCCAGTCTGCCCATATTTTCGACAGGACTTCAGGCTTATGGCCATTGGCCTGTCCGCCATCCATAAACTTGACTTTAAGGGCCTCCATTTTGTCTTTCAGCTTCTTACCCATAGCTTTGCGCAACACGTCGCTCTCGCCACGGGTAAAGTTGGCCAACAGACGTGAAAGAAGCATGACTTGCTCCTGATAGACGGTAATGCCATAGGTGTCATGCAGGTATTTCTCCATAATGGGTATGTCGTAGACTATAGGCTCTCTTCCCTGTTTGCGGGCGATGAACTGCGGAATGTAGTCCATAGGTCCCGGACGATAGAGGGCGTTCATGGCTATGAGGTCCTCGAATTTGGAGGGTTGTAGCTCCCGCAGGTATTTCTGCATTCCGGCGGACTCGAACTGGAAGGTGCCGGTGGTGCGTCCCTCGCAGTATAGTCTGTAAGTTTTCTTGTCGTCCAGCGGTATGGTCTCCATATCCAGGTCTATGCCTCGGCTTTGCTTTATGTTGGCCACTGCCTCCATGATTATAGACAGGGTCTTAAGGCCGAGGAAGTCCATTTTAATCATACCGGTGTCCTCTATCACGCTCCCCTCGTACTGGGTCACGAGCAACGAGGACCCGTCGGTGTCTTTGGCCGTGGATACCGGTACCCAGTCGGTGATGTCGTCGCGGCCGATAATCACGCCGCAGGCATGGACGCCTGTGTTTCGCACGTTTCCCTCCAGTTGTCGGGCGTATTTCATCACCTCTCTTATTACCGGATTCGGGCTTTGCGCTTCGGCGGCGAACTCCTTTATATATTTAAGGCAATTATCGAAGTTTACCTTTCCCTCGGGCATACGGTCCGGTACCAGGCGTGCCAGGCGGTTGGCCTCCGGCAGGGGAAGTTCCATGATTTTGGCTACATCCTTTATAGCCATCTTTGTGGCCATTGTGCCGTAGGTTATGATATGGGCCACTTTCTCGGCGCCATATTTGCGTGTCACATATTTCAGCACCTCATAGCGTCCGTCATCGTCGAAGTCCACATCGATATCAGGCAAGGAGATACGGTCAGGATTCAGGAAACGCTCAAACAGCAGGTCATACTTTATTGGGTCTATCTGTGTTATGCCGAGGCAATAGGCTGCGGCGGAACCGGCTGCGGAACCACGTCCGGGACCTACGCTGACTCCCAGGTCATGGCGCGCCGCATTGATGAAGTCCTGCACAATCAGGAAGTAACCCGGGAAACCCATTGTCTTCATTATATGCAGCTCGAAGCGCAGACGCTCCTCCACATCCTTAGGCAGAGGGTCGCCATACTTCTTTTTAGCGCCCTCCATTGTCAGTTTGTTCAGATAGTCCGCTTCGAATTTTATGCGGTACAGCTTGTCGTAGCCGCCCAATTTTTTGATTTTTTTCTCGGCATCCTCCTGTGACAGTACCACATTGCCGTTCTCGTCGCGGGTGAACTCGTTGAACAGGTCCTCCTCGGTGAGGCGTTGTCTGTATTCAGCTTCAGTGCCGAACTCGGCCGGTATCTCGAAATTGGGCATGATAGGTGCGTGGTCAATGCTGTAGAACTCCACTTTGTCCAGGATTTCGCCGGTATTGGCCAGTGCCTCGGGAAAGTCGGAGAATATGGATTGCATCTCCTCTTGGCTCTTTATCCATTCCTGTTTGGTATAATGCAGACGTGCGGGGTCGGCGAAACGCTTCATCATCGATATGCAGATAAGGCGGTCGTGCGCCTCCGCATCCTCCTCGTCCACAAAATGGGAGTCGTTGGTGGCTATCAGCTTTATGCCATGTTTGCGGGACATTTCTACAATGAAAGGATTCACACGCTCTTGTTCCTCGAATACACGGCGGTTACCGTCCGGCTTGTCAGTCTTATGCCGTTGCAGCTCCAGGTAATAGTCTTCGCCGAACACGCTCTTATACCACAGGATAGTCTCTTCGGCTTTCTCCAGCTCCCCGTTCATAAAGTGCTGAGGCACTTCTCCGCCGAGGCAGGCGGAGCATACTATCAGCCCTTCGCTGTGGGCCTGCAGTTCTTTGTGGTCGGTTCGCGGCTTGAAGTAATAACCCTCGGTCCAGGCTTTGCTCACCAATTTCACAAGGTTGTGGTAGCCGGTCTGGTTCTTGGCCAGCACTATAAGGTGGTAGCCGTTGTCATGCTTGTCGCCACGGTCGTGCAAATCGTTCTTGGCCACATACATCTCGCAACCCAGGATAGGTTTGAACCTTTCCTCGTCGCTCTTGCCTGAGTTCTTCTTGTTCACATAATTGAAAAACTCCTTAATGCCGAACATATTGCCATGGTCGGTGAGGGCTATGCCCTTCATGCCTAAGGATATAGCTTTGTCTACGATGCGTTTTACGGAGGCTTGTCCGTCAAGCAGACTATATTGGGAATGAACGTGGAGATGTACGAAATCTGTCATTGAAAGGGAATGTTGGTTTGGCAAATTTAGTAAAAAAATCGCAAACCGTATTGCCTTTCCGGATAAAAAACCTTAACTTTGTCAATGCTAAACGAATAGACCCCATGGCAGAAAATGTAGAAGAAAAGGAAGGCCCCGGCCTGAACGCCGTTATAGATTACAGGGATGTGGAAGTGGAGCGCGCCAATAGGGTAGTGCTTGAACACGTTACGTTCAGCGTGGGCAAAGGGGAGTTTTGTTACCTGGTCGGCAAAGTGGGGAGCGGCAAGAGTTCTCTGCTGAAAACCATGTATGCGGATGTGCCTGTATATGAGGGGGAAGCCCATGTGCTGGACTATGACCTCCGTTCACTGCGTCGCCGTGACATCCCTTTGCTTCGACGGGGCTGCGGTATCGTGTTTCAGGATTTTCAGCTGTTGCAGGGCCGTAGTGCCTACGCAAACCTGGATTTCGTGTTGCGTGCCACCGGATGGAAATCGCGTGGAGACCGCGACGAGCGTATAGAAGAAGTGCTGACGGAGGTGGATATGCTCTCCAAGAGCTACAAGATGCCGCACGAACTCTCGGGAGGAGAGCAGCAACGCATAGTTATCGCGCGTGCCCTGCTGAACAAGCCTGAACTCATACTGGCTGACGAACCCACCGGCAACCTTGACCCGCATACCGGTTACCAGATTGTGAGCCTCTTGCATAAACTGGCAGGTGAGGGCCATACGGTCATGATGGCGACCCACAACATGCAGCTGGTGGAGGAATTTCCGGCACGAGTGCTTCGGTGTGCCGACAAGCACCTCCTCTGAAACGATTGAGACATCCCCCATCTCACTGCTTCGGCACTTTATATTTTCGTTATTTTCGCCCATGTCAATAACAATCTTTGTTACGAATGCCCGAAGTCTCGGAAAATATTGTTAACTTTGCATTTAAATATGCGCTTGCTGCTGACAAAGACCGCTCAATGTAAATAAAAACTTATAAACATATGACGGAACTTCCTTGTAGCAGTAAAAGGTTTGGTCGCCTGTCAGCTTACTTGGAAGTTTCGTTTGTATTGAGATACAACGAATGAAGAGCCTATTTGATGACGAAGAGCCTCAAGGGATGGATATATTTCAAATATGTCAATCCTTAGGATGCGAGTGCAATACTCCGGGGTGGCCCGATTCATTTGGTAAGGCTTTATCAAATTTTTTAACGGCAAATTATGTTAAGCCTATCCGGACACTTAGTCTTTTCTCAGGAGCTGGCGGTTTGGATATCGGATTCCACGACCTTGGATTTGATATAATTGAATCTGTTGAAATTGAGGCAAAATTTGCAGAAACTTTAAGAATAAATTCAGGGGAAGGAAAAAAATTTGAGAATAGCAAGGTGAATTGCATTGACATAAGGGAATACACTGCTGATAATATTAGTGATATTGACTTTATTATAGGCGGTCCTCCCTGTCAAACATTCAGCGCTGCAGGACGTCGCGCCTCGGGTGTATTAGGTACATCCGATGCTCGTGGTGTCCTATTCCGTGAGTATGTTCGGCTTCTTGTTAAATTACAGCCCAAAGGTTTTCTGTTTGAAAATGTTTATGGTATCGTAGGTGCTCAAAATGGAACTGCATGGGAAGAAATTAAGCAAAGTTTTAGAGATGTCGGTTATACTTTGCACTACATGATATTAGATGCTGCTGATTTTGGTGTACCCCAACATCGCGAAAGACTCATAATTGTTGGTCTAAAAGATGGCACTTTCCGCTTCCCTAGACCGACCCATGGCCCCGACTCACGTAATGTTCCTTTCTATAATGCAGGATGCGCAGTTAGTAATATTAAATTAACTGATGACGAAAAGAAAATTGGTATAAACGGTCGATTTGGACACCTCATAAATGATATTCCTCCCGGTCTAAATTATAGTTTTTATACTTCCGAGATGGGGCATCCCAATCCTATCTTTGCATGGAGATCAAAGTTTTCAGACTTTATGTATAAAGCAGATCCAGATGAACCAGTCCGTACCATTAAAGCACAAGGAGGTCAATATACTGGTCCACTTCATTGGGATAGCAGATATTTTGCATGTTCTGAGTACAAGAGACTTCAAACTTTTCCGGATGATTATGAAATCAATGGATCTCGTTTAGTCGCTATACATCAAATTGGTAATTCTGTTCCACCGCAACTTGCCCGTATGCTTGCTTTAGCCATACGAATACAGGTATTCAATACTTTTTTCCCTTTTAGTCTTGAACTACTTTCTCCTGGTGCCACTCTTTCTTTTAGAAAAAGGAAACGGGAATTGACGGCTTTGTATCGAAAAAAAGCATCTGAGGCAATTAAACATCTTTCAAGTTCTTCTCAAAAGGAATGTAAGAATCGTAAATTTAAAGCGTCTTTAACTGACAGATTCAAATACAAGGAGGATGCCAATACTGGTAAATATAATGTTAATGTTACGTGGTCTGATATGCTAATAATAAGCGTCACAGAAGGTACGAACAATGACGTATATGCTACTACTATTAAAATTTCACCATCATCTACTTGGGACATTCCAGCTTCTCAAATAATGCTTGTCGTTACATCAACTGATTGGAAAGGTGTTACTTTGGCTTGGAAGGTTCTTGATCGTGAATTAGTCAAAAATTCTTTGAAAGCAGATTTAGTACAGCTTAATGGTTATTACCAGTATCCGTCACATTTAGTTTGTGAATTGGTTGAAACCTCACTTCCCGATTATAATATTTTCTCCCCAATTATATCAGGAGAATGTGTAGGCAGAAACTTGTCTTCTGAGACTTTATCTTTTATTTGGAATATTGATAAGTCAGATGTTCTGAATACGGCAATATTCCTTCGTTCCCTCGCTTATGAAATTAGGAACAAAGCTACTAATCCTCAGATGAAGGAAGACGAATGGCTTTTACCATATAAATTCCCGACTCTTCTGCCTGAAAGCGTACAATTAAGCAAAAGTTTAGTATGAAAGAACAAAAAGAAATACATCTTGATGTCTATAATAATCGTAGCGAACTTTACTACGATAAAGAAGCTGTTGTGTTCTATGAAGGACAAACTAACGAGGATGCCAATAAGAGATACGCATTCATTAGACAGCAATTAGATAATGGTTTTCTTGAAAAAATGTATGGTAATATCACAACTTATGATTTTTCAAAAGTTTCTCAAGAAACCAAGATTTTACTTGATAAACTTGTAAATGGAATAACAAGCGAAACTGGTCGCGCATTAGTAGGACTCGCTTTTCTGCAAATTACTATAAAATGTTTGACTCCTACACAATCAATTCGTCTTCATAAAGGCTCAAACCGTCGTAACGGTTTTTCATGGGTTGATGGAATTCCTATGCGAGTTTTAGACAATACGTATAATACTCCTTTTTTGCGAGAGAAAGGACTGCTTAATATCAATAAGGATGGTGTTATGATGACTCGTTCCTTAGCCGAAAATTATCCATACTCGCAACTTTATAAAGCGGATATGAGAGGACCTTTTTCTGAATGGATTTCAGTAGTGGATGCACTTGAAGACGGAAGTATTGAACCATTTCCCGCTTTGCATTACTTCTTATCCCTACTGATAAATCGCTCAAACAAATTTGAAGTATTAGTTGATGAGACTTGTGCAATTTTGCTAAAATTGCCAGCTCTTTCCATTGATGAAACTATTTCAATTTTATCTGATTTTTTCAATCAAACACAATATTCCGCTCGTGCTTTTGAGGTTGTTATACATAGTTTGATGCAAGCTCTTTGTTCTGAACACATTGTTGAATTAGATTTGGTGCCGCTTTCCCAAATGCGTTCTGCTAACAAGAAACATGGCAATGTTGGTGACATAGAACTTCGTGATGGTAAAATCATTGTTGAGTCTTGGGATGCAAAATATGGGAAACCATATCTATATGAAGAATTATCTGAACTCAAGGATAAATTGGAATTTAATCCTGGAGTTCAAACTGCTGGCTTCATTGTAGACTCAAATTTAATGCTCAAAAAAGAAGTTGTTGATCGTCAAACTGAGTATTCTGTTTTAACAGGTGTTTCTATTCAATTAATGGAATTCATTGATTGGGTTAAATTTGAAACCGAAGACTTATCCCAAAAACAAAAATCGAAAATTGCTTTTGAATGGCTTAAGGCCGTAGTTGAGACGTTTTCTCGTAAGAGAATTGATATAGCACCATTAGATGAGCCTTGCGAAGAATGGCTCAACGACCTTAAGCAGATATTTTTATCATTAGTTAAATAAGTTTTCATCCGCTTACTAAACCTGATATTTACAATATTAGATGCTGATTCTTAAGTAGATGTTGAAAATTAGTTTATATCGAAATTTTTGCGTATCTTTGTGTGGA
>ERZ860264.342-NODE-342-length-43174-cov-4.608873_pt1 | contig 43174 bp, 30 predicted proteins | sample MGYA00509980_ERZ860264 | MGnify/ENA primary metagenome ERZ860264 (study PRJEB30046, sample SAMN00715212) | human gut metagenome | study: EMG produced TPA metagenomics assembly of the A metagenome-wide association study of gut microbiota in type 2... | reverse complement strand
CCGAAAGGCAAATATCTCGTCTTTTGTTCTTAGAGGAGGGAGCGAGGTTATGTTTTGGGAACCCCAAAACGCCTCGCTCCACCATGAGGGCGAAGAAATTTTGCTCCCAACGGTTGCAGAAAGTGAGTGTACCAACTGTAGGCAGTGCATAGAAATATGTAAATAGATTTGTCAGGTGTAGTTTATTCTTCCTTTATTTGCACAAAAGTATGTTTTGAGTGTTATAAAAAATAAAAAAATGCACTATTACGTTGATACTTTTGTATTTTTGCACTCAGTTATCTTGGACAGCAGAATTTGAAACACTAAAAATCCGTAATCTGTCTATATGTAAAATCTTTAAATTTGGATTATTATGACTAAGAAGTTTTGGTTAATAGCACTCATCGTAGCTTGCACTGTTGTATTTGGCAGTTGCGATAAGTCTGAGGAATTGAGTGTTGAGCAATGTAAGTTGGATATGAATCTATTCAACCAAACCTATACTGTTAATGATGAGGGGTGCTGTGTGCTAAAAGGGAGAAAGCCAATAGCAGCAGAAGAAATACAGAGTAAGGTCAAGGGCTATGGTTGGGAGAGTATTGCCACTTATGAGGTACAGGAAAACGGAAAGTTGAGCAAGGAGGAATTTTGGAAAGACAGATTTGGTGGCAGCCCTACACACTTTTGGTTTGAGACATCACAGCAAGCTTTTAGTTATTTTTATAGTGATGCCTTGCCAGCCTTTTGTTTCAGTCGTGTATCATGGACTTATGACATGGACAAAGGCTTCATACTGTTTGGCAGCAACAAGCAGACAACAGACAGCAGATACATGCAGATTCTTAAGCTTGACGAGTCGAATGGCAAGACCTTAATGTACACCATACAAAAATTGGGAGCGACGAGTGATGGCAGCAATGGTTACAAGTCTATATATGGCATGATTGTATATAAACGCATGACCGAAACCGATTTGGAAATGATGAAGAAAAGTTACACGTATGATACGGATATTGACCGTTCTGTTCCCGACAACTGCAAGTTTAAGATTAAGGCATACTATGCAGAAGACGACAAAGACAACACAGACCCTGTGTTTCAGACCTTCTGCCTTGTAACATTTGAGCTTACCGATGAATATGGTTTCAACTCTTCAGATAATGCCTATTACAACTACTACGATTCAATTACTTGGACGAGTGATTGTCGTGATATGCCAGATAGCTTTGGAATCATGGAACGTAAGACAAACTGTTTGAATACTTCCTATTGGTGGAGCACATACTTCTTCACGCCTCATGACAATACTATTGTCTATGCCAATGGCTATAAAGATGGCCGTATTGTCTATCAAGCCCGAAAGAGGCTCTATTTGGTGAATGATGGATTCTTTGGTTACGATTGGGATAACGTAAGGTATAATTCCAAGAACCCCGAACTAACAGAATATTGCTTGCTGGACAAGAGCCGTGAGTTTATCCTAACTCCACCTACTGCCTACAAAGAAGACATTACAAAACCGTATGCAGAGTTACGTATTGTACTGAAAGGAGCAAAAGACAAAAACGACAAGGAATATATGTTAGGCGTGCTTGAACGTGAAAGAGAAGGTCTGTTGAAGATTATGGACCAGTACTATGAAGCACATAGTACTATAAAAGAAACAGAAAAGGCTTCGCTGTGTAAAACGTTTAAGGCACTACCCGAAGATGCTGATATTAAAGCATATTGGCGTACAAAACATTCTCGCATGGTACTGATACTTAAAACTGACGGGGAAGACCCTATAAACAGTGAATACTATGTGCATGCGGAACCAATTAAATGATAAATAAGTTTAATGTGGACAACAATAGTCATAAGGCGAAGTTAATCTTTGTTTTATGACTATTGTTTTTTTGCACCAACATAGTGTGGTTTCATTTTTATTTTGTATTTTTGCAACTGTAAAGAGTTGTTAGGCAAAGCAAACATATGCATATTGCAGAAGTTGTGACTATTGCCAAATCATTACCTCTATTGAGGTTGAACACTTATAAATCGCTCATTTTAAGCTATTCAGCAGATTATAGAAGAATTTTTCGGAAAAACATCACCATTGGCAAACACGTGTTCATCAACGCCTGTTGCCATTTCCAAGACCACGGAGGTGTCACGTTGGGCGACGGTTGCCTGATCGGGCACGACGTGGTGTTTGCCACGCTCAACCATGACTTCAATCCCGGAAACCGCGCTGTCATGCACCCCGCCCCCATCGTGTTGGGACGAAACGTATGGGTAGGTTCCCACTCCACCATCCTGCAAGGCGTGACCGTGGGAGAAGGAGCCATCATTGCTGCCGGTTCGGTCGTGACCAAGGACGTGCCTCACCGGACTATCGTGGGCGGGGTACCGGCAAAGCCCATCCGGAAAATCCAATGACCACACATGGAAAACAAGGCAAAGGATACAGACGGCTTGCTCGCCCTCATCCGCGAAGGCCGCCCCATGACCTTGGGTGAGCAGTTGCGCCTGACAGCAGCCTTGAGCGTGCCTGCCATCGTGACCCAACTCTCGGCCATAATCATGCAATATATTGATGCCGCAATGGTGGGCAGCCTCGGTGCGGACGCATCGGCCTCCATCGGGTTGGTATCCACCACCACGTGGCTTTTCTGGGGATTGTGCGCCTCTGTTTCCACGGGATTTTCCGTGCAAGTGGCCCACCGCATCGGAGCGGGAGACTGGGGAAATGCCCGTTCCGTGCTGCGCCATTCCGTAACGGCGGTACTCACATTCAGTGTGGCATTGGCAGCCATCGGCGTTTCCATCAGCGAAAACTTGCCCCGGTGGTTAGGCGGTGATGCTGCCATCCACGCCGGCTCTTCGCTTTATTTCCTGATATTCTCGCTTTTCCTGCCCGTCCTCCAACTGAATTTTCTGGCCGGGGGCATGCTGCGCTGCAGCGGCAACATGCGCGTCCCCAGCACGGCAGGCGTGCTGATGTGCGCGCTTGATGTGGTATTCAATTTCTTTCTCATCTTTCCGGAACGGGAACTTTCCCTCGGAACACTGTCCCTCCAACTGCCCGGTGCGGGATTGGGCGTGGAAGGTGCCGCCCTGGGTACGGGGTTGGCAGAATGCGTGGCGGCATGCCTCACGTCATGGCACCTCTTCACCCGGTCATCCGGACTGAAAATCCAGGAATGGCACGGGACGCACCATTTTCCCATGCGGACCACACTGAAGAATGCCGTCCGCATCAGCCTGCCGATGGGTTTGGAGCATGCCGTCATCTGCGGGGCGCAAATCATGACCACGGTCATCGTGGCCCCGTTGGGCATCACGGCCATAGCGGCCAATTCTTTCGCCATCACGGCCGAAAGCCTCTGCTACATGCCGGGATACGGGATAGCGGATGCCGCCACCACCTTGGTAGGCCAAAGCCTCGGAGCTGGCAGGCGAAAGCTCACACGCCGTTTTGCCTACATCACCGTCTTCGCGGGCATGGCCATAATGGGACTCATGGGCATCGTGATGTACGCCTTCGCCCCACAAATCATCGGCACCATGACCCCTGTGGACGAAATACAGGAACTGGGCGTGGCGGTACTCCGCATCGAAGCCTTCGCCGAACCCATGTTCGCCGCAGCCATCATAGCCTACGGCGTGTTCGTCGGCGCAGCCAACACCCTCGTCCCCTCGCTGATGAACTTCTTCAGCATCTGGGCCGTACGCATCACACTGGCTGCCGCACTCGCCCCCTCCATGGGACTGAAAGGCGTGTGGATAGCCATGTGCATAGAATTATGCTTCAGAGGCATGATATTCTTAGTCCGGCTGAGAGGAAAACGGTGGATGAAAGTCTGAAAAAACAAGCTTGTGAAGTGCCGCCATGCGGATTTCCGGAATTCGGGTCATAACATCCGTAATCCGTCTACCCTGAAACTTCAGGCATATCCGTAACTTCGCCTGTACAAGAAAACCGTATGCCGGAAAAATGCTTTTCCGAAAGACAAAAAGACAAACCCTTAAACCCATATTACAATATGCAACTGATAAAAGACATGGAATTTGGAGGCGAACGCCCTTTGTTCGCCTCACACGACCTGCATCTGGACCACGTGGTCGTACGTGCCGGGGAGTCGGCCATCAAGGAATGTAGCAACATCCTCGCCACTAACTGCCGCTTCGAAGGCAACTATCCGTTCTGGCACGTACATGGTTTCGTCATCGACCACTGTTTCTTCGACGTGGGAGGACGCTCCGCCCTGTGGTATTCCGACCATTTGAAGATGACCGACACACGCATCGACGCTCCCAAAATGTTCCGCGAAATGACGGACATAGAAATCGAGAATGTGGAAATCAACGATGCCGACGAAGTTTTCTGGAGATGCAACCGGTTGGACATAAAGAACCTGAAGCTGCACGACGGACGATACCCATTCATGTTCAGCCGCAACATCCGCATAGACGGGTTGGAAAGTGATAGCAAATACGTCTTCCAATACGTGAAAGACGTTGAAATCCACCATGCCAAGATTACCACAAAGGATGCGTTCTGGGAAGTGGAAAACGTCACCGTGTACGACTCCGAGCTGAACGGCGAATACTTGGGATGGCACTCACGCAACCTGCGTCTGGTGAACTGCCACATCACGGGAGAACAACCACTCTGCTATGCCCGTGATTTGGTACTTGAGAATTGCACTTTCGGCCCGGAATGCGACCGCGCTTTCGAGTACAGCAGCGTACGGGCCACCATCAACGGACCGATAAGCGGCGTGAAAAATCCCTCTTCCGGGTGTATCATCGCCGAAAGCTACGGCGACATCATCCTCGACGAAAACATCAAGGCACCTGCCGACTGTGAACTTAAACTTTGGGACGAACAAACTTGTTTCAGCGACTGCGTATGAAATACGATTTTGACGAGATAATTCCCCGCCGCCATACGAATTCCTACAAATGGGACAGCGCGACGGACAGCTACGTACTTCCTTTATGGGTGGCGGACATGGACTTCCGCACGGCTCCCGCCATCACGGAAGCCTTGGCCGACCGCGTGGGACACGGCATCTTCGGTTACACGCGGGTACCCGACGAGTATTATGAAGCCGTCTGCGCGTGGTTCAAACGCAGGCACGGATGGGCCATTGAAAAGGAGTGGATGATTTATACCTCCGGCGTAGTGCCTGCCGTGTCCGCCATCATCAAGGCTCTGACCGTGCCGGGCGACAAAGTACTGGTGCAGACGCCCGTCTACAACTGCTTCTTCTCCTCCATCCGCAACAACGGTTGCGAAATGACAAGCAACCCGCTCGTTTACGAGAACCATACCTACCGCATCGATTTCGAAGACTTGGAACGGAAAGCCTCCGACGAACGGGTCAAAGTGATGCTGCTCTGCAATCCCCACAATCCCGCCGGACGGGTGTGGACAAGGGAGGAACTGATGCAAATCAGCGAAATCTGCCTCCGCCACAACGTGACGGTAGTGTCCGACGAAATACATTGCGAACTGACCTACCCGGAACATGACTACACTCCTTTTGCCTCCTTGCCGGAAACATTCACGGGACATGCCGTCACCTGCATATCCCCCAGCAAAGCATTCAACATCGCAGGACTGCAAATCGCCAACATCGTGGCTCCGGACGAAGAAATACGCCGCCGAATCGACAAAGCCATCAACATCAACGAGGTGTGCGACGTCAATCCTTTCGGAGTAATCGCCACCATAGCCGCATACCGCAAGGGGGAGGACTGGCTAGACCAACTGTTGGCATACCTGCAAGGGAATTACAGGTATATGGAAGAGTTCTGCACGGAACACCTTCCGGACTTTCCGATTTGCAAACTGGAGGGTACTTATTTGGTATGGATGGACTGCCGCACACTGGCCACGCCTTCTGCCGAACTGGAACACCGCCTGACCCGGGAAGCCCGGCTTTGGCTTAATGCCGGAGCCATGTACGGCAAGGAAGGCGAAGGCTTCATGCGTTGGAACATCGCCTGCCCTCGTGCCATACTGGCAGAAGGCTTGGAACGTTTCAAAGATTTTATCGTCCATAAAACATAATAACTTCTAAAAAGCTATAGCCCTTTCGTTTTATTCCCTATCTTTGCTGTACGAAGGCAAGGCTCTGACTTAGGACTGAAAAGCCAAATTAGACAAGGTGTTTAACGAAAAAAGAAAACGGATGAAAAAGTTCTTATTGAGTTGCGCGGTGCTTCTAAGCGCAGTGTCCTTTACCGTTTATGCCGCACAGGAAAACAACAAGGACAAAAAAGACAAAAGGGATAAAATAGAATGCTGTTGCAAAGACTGCACCTGCAAGGATTGTACGTGCAAGACGGATTGTTCGGAATGTGCCGGATGCCGTAAAAACGAAGAATGCAGCAAGTGCAGGGATTGCAGGCACGAAGGACATTGCTGTGACTACGGCCATCACCGCAAGGACAGAAGGCATCACCACCGCAGAGGAGGCTGTTGCGGCGGTGGGTGCTAATCCCTTTCCGGCATGATTGCCCATCGCAGAAAATCCGTTTGCATGTTGAAGATGATAAGACATAAAAACAAAAGAACATAGCTTTCTCGTGAAAGTTATCTTGCTTTTTTGTTCGTGTGTTCTTCTGTCTTATAGGTTCCAAGATGTTTGAAAGCAGGAAATAGGCTGTTTTCAGGTGTTTCTGCGAGAAAAGCATATACAAAAACGAATCTGCGCCAAACGTTTTTTCAATCGACTGAGATTGATTTTTCGTTTGGCGCAGATTCGTTTTTCATTCTCCTGTCATCAAATCCAAGAGCTTAACTCTCTGAAAACCAGATATAGGAAGAAGATAAAAGAAATCAACAATCACGTATCCAAAGGACAGGTCAGTTGCCATCGGGTTTCTGCATCTCCACAAAGAGGCTTTCGTCCCAGTGGAACGCATCCGGACTATCCGGCACGGAAGGCCGGAAAGGCTGCACGTCTTCGCGAAGGTGGTCTACAAAAGGCAGACGGGCTTGTTTCATTCCTTCGACAACACACCGCGCTATCTGGTATGCCCCGTAAGGATTGAAATGGGTGTTGTCGGCCAAAGCTTTGGCCTGCCCCGGATAAGTACCGGCCGGATAATGCACGAAAGCCCTTTTGCTTCCTTCCTCGCCCAAAGCCTCAAACAGGACGCACGTCATTTCCTGCAAATCTATCAAAGGCACCTGCTCCCGTTCGGCCACCCAATGCACGGCATCGGGATAGTCGGCGTGTGTGGACCGTATCTTCCCGTCCTTGAAAGCCCGACGGCAGGTCGGGGTCACCAACACAGGATGTCCGCCACGCTGCCGGACTTCGTCAATGAATGTTTTCAGGCTTGTGGCGAAGGAATAATAAGCTCCCTTTCCCGGCCCTTTTTGTTTCTGGTCGTTGTGCCCGAACTCCATGAACATGTAGTCGCCCGGTTTCATTTGCGACAAGGCTTTCTTCAACCGTCCGGCACGGATGAAAGTGTCGGCACATTCGCCGCTCTCCGCATAATTGGCAAAGCATACTTCCGCATCAAAGAAACGGGGAATCATCTGTCCCCAACTGGCCCACGGCTCTTCGTCCTGGTCCACCACGGTAGAGTTTCCGGTCAGGAACAGGGTCGGGACACAGTGGTCCGGTTCAATCCGAATGGCCGCACACTGCGGACGGTCACCGTTGACTTCAATCGTAAGCTTGTCATCCCAGTTCAGCTTGGATCGTTCACGCGGTTTGATACGCACCGCCTCGGTATCGGAGATTTTCGGTGTACGTTTGTTGACTGTGAAAGTAAACGTGCGGAACTCCCCTTTCTTCGTCGGCACGCTTTCCAAAAACAAGCGGCGCGACTCCGCCCGTACCGTGGTAACGCCCGCTTCCTTGCGGTTGCCCAAGAGCACCGTGATACGATAGTTTCCGTCGGGTACCTGCACGGAGACATAATAAGGGCGGTCGCCGCTTTCGTCCGGCGAGGCGAGCAGGTCATAGCCGTACCCTCTTTCCGGCGTATAACGGTCTTTGGGAGACAGCCGGTGTTCGGCCAACGGTACGGTAGGCGACGTATCTTCCTCCCCCAACAGACGTTGCACCGGTACGCGTTTGTCCGAAGTCAGTTGCAACAGGTAACCACCATCGGCAGCATGCAACACGGAAAATCCCGTGCCGCATGCCCATAGGCCTAATATAATAAAGTGATGTCGCATCATTTCTTGGCATTAAGTTTCGGTTTCAACTCATCGGGCGAATCGTTAGTGTACATGTTCACCTTGGGAGCTTCTTTGGTGAAAAGGTCTTTGACGTGCTGCAAATCCACCGTGTATTGCGGGCGGAAATCGTCCGACTGCATGTAAGCGATGACGGCTTTGCGCATCTGGGCGATAACGGGTACCCCGCTGTCCGCATCCAACGGCATGGTAGTCATCATCAGCCGTCCGCCCGCCACGTTGGCTTCAAACAGCATACCGATCTTGCGGCTCAGGAACCACGTGTCGATGCTCTGTACGATCGGTTGGAAATCAGCCGGAAATTCCGTAAACTGCATGACTTGTTTGCGGTTCACCAAGTCCCACCACTGCATGTCGCTGTAGTAATCCGTGGGGAAGTTCCGGAAGAGCGGATGGTTGCTTTCGATGTAAAGCCCGGTGGTGTGGGGCGGACGCATCTTGAACCAACTCGTGTTCCAAAACACGGGCGTGAACTGTTGCACGATGTCCTTTCCATAAGTAATCTTTCCGGCTGCCGCCACCAACACCTTGCCTCCTGCCTTCAATACTTCTTCGGCCTGTTTGTCCAACGTGTCCGTGATGTACACGTCGCCGGTGTCCATGCAGGCCAAATCATCCAACGTCGTCTGAGGATACACCCAAAAGTCCCAATGGTTCCTGCTGCGCACTTCTTCCTTGCGGCCATCGAGGTCATACGTCCCCTTCAGCATCACCTCGAACACCATTTGCCGAGGCACATCTATCTTATCCAAAGAAACCATCACGCTGCCCAAACCGATGTTGTTGCCCAAAGCCACATCACCGTTGTACAAAGTCCCTTCCGTATACGTTTTCCCGTACTTGTCGCAGATGCGGTAGGACACTTCTGCGTCACGAATCGCCGCTTTGCCATAATGAGCCACCTCGACCGCCGCCGTAAAAGCGTCCCGGTTCCAATAGGTGAACTTGGGAATGCGCGCCAACAGCACCGTCGGCGAACAGAACTCCCGGAAATCTTCCGGTGAACAGTATTCCTTTTCGTCAAAAAAGACATCCGTCAACCCCACCAAGGCCGTACCCTGCCCGGAGTAGTCGTTCAGGGCCAACAACTGGAATCCCGCATAATCCGGTGTACGCAAGGTCCGTTCAATCTCATGTTTGTAGCATAGGGTTTGCAGCTTGCCGGAAGCCATCATGAACTTGTGCGCCATTCCGCCCATGTGATTGTCGTTCAGTATGTCGCGGAATATCTCGAAGTTTTTGGCTTTGTTCACCCCCGTGTACTTACTGATTTCATCGAAATTAGGGAATACGCACCATTGCCCGGTCTCGTGGGAGACGAAAGGCACACTCACCGTGTCGATTTTCGCGCGGAAGTCAAACATGCTCTCCGGTGCACGGCGGCGCCATTCGTCCAATCCGCGCACACCGGCTTTCACATGGTACATGCTCTTAGGCTGCCAAGCCCAACCGCCTCCGACCGACGCGCCGGTGTATACATGACGGCTGTCCGTCTTCTTCCAATAGTCCACGAAATCGCTCACCCAAGCCACCCAGTTGCCCGCCGGTTCGTTGCCGCAGGCCATCATGCAAAACGAAGCATAATTGCCATACGCCTTGTTCATGCGCTGTGTTTCTTCCATCAAATAACGGTCGATATACATTCCGTTCCCCAGTTTCACCCCGTGGTTCGGCCAGCTCGGTCCTTCGGGCTGCAAATAGAATCCCACACGGTCGGCCGCCGCAAAGGCGGCTTCGGGCGGACAGAAAGAATGGAAACGCATGTGGTTCAGCCCATAGCTCCGGCAAATGCGGAACACTCGTTCCCACGACTCCTCGTCCATCGGGGCATATCCTGTCAATGGGAAATCGCAGTTCTCCACCGTGCCGCGCAACTGGGTGAGCCGACCGTTCACATAAAACATTTTTCCGTCTATCTTGAACTCACGCATCCCGAAAGTACGGGTCTGTTTGTCCGTCCCGTGTTCGGAAGAGACTTCCGCCGTCAATTCATACAATGCCGGACTGAATTCATCCCACAACTGCATGTTCACGCCCATGTCCAACACGACCTCTACTTCCGCCTGTCCTTTTTTCAGCTTCACCCGGCGGGACACAACCGGTATCTCGTGCACCACATCGGTATTGAAACTCTTGGCCGACAACTTGACCTCGGCATCAGGACGTCCTTTGCCGCCATGTTGCTTCAAACGTATCCGCACGGTGGCCGTACGGTTGTGTATGTTCGGATAAACCTGTATGTCTTCGGCATACAGAAGAGGCGTGCTCCGCATTTCCATACGTCCCACCACACCGTTCCAGTTTCCCTGTGTCTGGTCGGTCACGCTATGCGAGTCCGCTCCTACACAAACGCCGTCGATACGGTTGCTGACGCGCAACGCCAAGGCGTTTTCCCCGCTTTTGACAAAATCAGTCACGTCATAACAATGAGGCACGCACAAGCTGTTGTCGCCCCCGACTTTCTTTCCGTTGACCCACAATTCCGTCTCGATATGCGGACGCTCAAGATACAATACGACACGACGGTTCTTCCAATCAGCCGGTACTTCCACCATCCTTCGGTACCAGGCCGTCCCCACATAGTGGCGGTTGGGCGTCAGGAAAAACGGCAACTTGAAGTTCTCTTCCCGACGGTATTTCTCCATGTAAGGGTTATAAAAATAGGAACTGTCGTAGAGTGACCCTGTCCACTGCGTTTCCACCGACGGCCTGTCGCCCTTCAAACGTTGCGGCATACTGCCGGGTAACAAGATACGGTCTTCCAAAGGTCGGTCGTACCACTTATCAGCTGTTCCCTTATCAGCCCTGTCGATTTGAAACTCCCACTGTCCCGCCAAGTCCAAACGACCCTGTGCGGACAGCTTCCCACCGTAAGTCAAAGCGAGCATGGCAAAAGCCGATGCCCAAATGTGATGTTTGTTCATGAAAATTAGGTTAATAAAACGATTATATTATTGAGTTAAAAACTTTATCATCTCGGCACCGGCCAACAAATAACAACCGATGGCAAAATCCTCGAAATCCGGCTTGCTGTCATATCCTACCGGCTGACCGTCTTTCGGTTCCTTACCGGTCCCTTGCACGTATCCCAGAAATCCGTCCGGATGCACCGCGTCGTGCATCAACGCATTCCATGCCTTTAATGCAGGCTCTCCAAAAACTTCGTCCGACAAGACCCCGTTGCGCATTCCCCATGCCATACCATACAGGAACAGCGCAGTACCGGTTGTTTCCGGACCTCCGTAATGAAATTCATCGGTCAGGCTGCAATTCCAGAAACCATCGCCCCGCTGGCATTTCTTCACTGAGAAAGCCATGGCAAGGAAATCATCCGTCAGCAATTTCTTGATGTCCGCAATCTCCTGCTTCTCGCCTCCGACAAACAAATCCTCCGCCCGTTCCATCTCGTCTATCGTACGTGCCAACGCTGCCATGACCCAACCATTCCCACGGCTCCAGTAGCAACTCTTCCCGTTCGGCTCCTTATAAGGCGGAATAAAATCGGCGTCACGCCACCACAAACCGTCTATCGTATTAAACAGTCCGACCTGTCCGGCACAGTCGCGCGTATAGCCATACAGTTCTCTCATCGTACGGAAATAACGGATATCCTGCTTGACTACGCCCATTTTGGCATAGACGGGCATGGCCATTTGCAAGGCGTCTATCCACGACCAATCCCCTCGTTCCGTACTGTTCACCACGTTATTGAGCATACGTTCCGTATTCCCCAAAACCTGGGCATCTTCATGCAGGCGATACAAATCAATATAAACCTGCGCGCAACATTGGTTGTCGGCATTACGTGTATGCGAACCTCCACGGAATCCCCACAAATTCGCCACAGCCCAATCCATGGCATATTCCACATAGCGAGGCTGTGGAGCAACTTCGTTCAAAGCCAACAGTCCCTCCATATACACACTGCGCGTCCAAATATTAGAGGGACGAACACCGTTTATCCGTATGGAATCCCCCGCCACAGGGTGCTGAGCCATAAAACGTTCGTTCACCAAAACCATCTGCTCTATCATAAGCTTCCTATCCGGTCGCCGACCGGCCATAAGCCCAGTGACACAAGATATAAAAAGGATTAACCACAGCGTTTTCTTCATTTAATATAGGTATTAATAAGAGCAAAGATAGTTTTTTTTCATCTTACCCTGAAAAAAATCCGGTTTTATTTTTGTATTTAAAAAATATATCCTACCTTTGCACGCGAAATCAAAAGCCGACATGGCTCAGTTGGTAGAGCATTTCATTCGTAATGAAAGGGTCCGGGGTTCGAGTCCCCGTGTCGGCTCAAAGGAAAAAGGAAGAAAATAATTTATATTTTCTTCCTTTTTTATTATCAAATTCCAGAATTGCTACTATAAGACAAAAGCAACCATCGTCTCAATTACATGAAAGATGGTTGCCTTTCCACGCGACAATCCTACTTGGGTTTCTTTAATCTTTCTATTCCTTAGCTTACCTCTAAAGCTGTTGGCCGCCTAAAATATGGCAGTCTTCCTCAGAGAGCTGTTTCAGGCACTCGGACAGATTGCTCGGCCGGATAACGATATTCGCCCGGTCTCCCTGGGCAAAGGCATACATATACTCGATAAAAATCTGATGCTCGGCCAACTTCTCCAAAATCTTAGACAGCGCACCGGCCACGTTCGGACAACTGATGCAAACCACATCGGTCAGAATCACTGCGAAATCTTTCGCACGCAATACTTCTACCGCCTTGTCTACGTCGGACACAATCAAACGAAGGATACCGAAATCCGTAGTCTCCGCCATACTGAAAGCGTGCATGTTGATACCTTGTTCGCCCAAAGCTTTGGTCACTTCGTTGATTCTCCCGCTTTTGTTTTCCAAGAAAACGGATAATTGTTTGATAGTCATACTCTTTCGTTTTTGAATTAAGCCAACACACGTTTATCTATCACTCGCGTACTTTTCCCTTCGCTCCTCGGCAGGCTGTTGGGTTCCACCAATTTCACTTCCGCACTGATGGAAAGCACGCTTTTCAGACGTTCGGCCAAACGTTTCTTCAAAGCCAACATACCGCCCAAATCGTCTGAGAAATTGTCCGGACGCAACTCCACCTGCACCTCCAACATATCCATGTTGTTTTTGCGGTCTACCACCAACATGTAACGGGGCGCAAATTCCGGCATCTCCAGAATCACGTTTTCCACCTGCGAGGGGAACACATTAATGCCGCGTATGATCAGCATATCGTCGCTCCGTCCGAGGATACGCGTAAAGCGTACACTGGTACGTCCGCATTCGCACGTGCCGAGCATCAATGTCGTCAGGTCTTTCGTACGGTAGCGCAACAGCGGCATTCCGGTCTTCGTCAGCGTAGTCAGCACCAACTCCCCTTCTTGCCCGAGCGGCAGTACCTCGCCGGTTTCCGGATGGATGATTTCCGGATAGAAATGGTCTTCCGCGATATGCGAACCGTTCTTGCAGCCGCACTCGTAAGCTACGCCCGGCCCCATGATTTCACTCAATCCGTAAATGTTGTAGGCCTGAACGCCCAAACGTTCTTCTATCTCGCGGCGCATGTTCTCCGTCCACGGCTCCGCCCCGAACGCGCCGATGCGCAACTTTAAATCGTCGGCCGAAAGCCCTTGCTTATGCAACGCCTCAGCCAGATACAGGGCATAGGAAGGCGTACAGGCAATACCCGTCACTCCAAGGTCTCTCAACAGACGGATATGTTTCTCCGTATTCCCGGTAGAAGTAGGCAATACGGTAGCCCCCAGATGCTCCACGCCATAATGGGCACCCAGTCCGCCCGTAAACAACCCGTAGCCATATCCCACGGAAACGATATCTCCACGCGTCACGCCATAGGCCGTCAACGCACGTGCTATCACTTCTTTCCAAATCTCCAGGTCACGATAAGTATAACCTACGATGGTGGGATTACCCGTCGTACCGGAGGAGGCATGGATACGGACTATCTCGGACATGGGCGTAGCCAACAGGCCCACCGGATAATTATCACGCAAATCCGCCTTGGTCGTAAAAGGCAACTTCACAATATCGTCTATCGTACGGATATCATCCGGAAGCAAATCCATTTCCTGCATCTTAGCCCGGTAGAAAGGCGTGTTATGATATACCAAATCCACCAACTTGTGCAGCCGTTTCCCCTGCAAGTCGCGCAATTCCTCACGACTCATGCACTCTTTATTCTTGTTCCAAATCATGTTTTCCATTTCGTCTAATTTAAAGGATGATCCAAACGGAAAGCCTTCATCCGCTCCTCCATGACCGAATAAAGTTCCTCACGCATACGAGACGTACACGCCCGTACGCCGGGCTGACCGCTACCAGTTGTCTCCAACGAGATACTGCTCACTCCATAATATAACAGTTCGCGCAACAATTCGCCACCACTCATCCGGCCATAACCCACGGTAAAGAAAAAACCGTCACCCACCGGCCGCGTCACATCGTAGTCATACACGATGTGGAACCCGTTGTCGGTGAATATCTTCTTCATCCGTTCGGCCCGCCGGGCATATTCACGCACGTCGGCTGCAAAATCCAATTCGCCGTCCGTGGCCGCACGCAGCATTTCGGCATAGCCATACTGCGTGGAGGCCGTACAACCGGAAGTTATCATATACAGCACCGAAGCCACGAAAGTCTGCCCGAACACGCCGGAGTCGCCGTAACGTTCGGCCAACGCCGGATAATGCATGTCGAACAATTTGTCGGACACACAAGCCACGGCCATCCGCTGCCCGGCATAGCTGAAGATTTTGGAGGAAGACAGCATAAGGATGTAATTGTCCGTATAGCGGGCCACCGTAGGCGGATAAGGTGCCTTCCAAGGTTGGCCCAAGTCCTGACGGAAGTCCATACAGAAATAAGCCATGTCTTCCAATACGATAACCCCGTAACGGGTGGACAACTCACCGATAATCGCCAGTTCGCTGTCCTCCAAGCAAATCCATGCCGGATTGTTCGGATTGGAGTAAACGATAGCCGCGATGTCGCCCTGTTTCAGATAACTCTCTAGCTTCTCCCTCAACGCCTCTCCCCGGTAATGGTAGATGTCGAACTGTTCCCACTTCGCCCCGATGATGCGCAACTGGGATTTCTGGATGGGAAACCCCGGGTCGATGAACAGCACCTTGTCTTTCCCCGGCACGCACTGCGTGGTAATGACGAATGCCCCGAACGAGGCAGCCACTGAACCAGTCGTCGGAATGCAAGCCCGTGGCGAGATGTCTATATCGACAAAAGCCTTCACGAAGCGCGAAGCTTCGCGCTTCAGTTCTGGAATCCCGTCGGCTGCAGGATACTGCGCCCCCACTCCACGGTCCAAAGCGGCCTTCTCCGCTTCCACGCCGACACGATTGGCAGGCAGGCCCGGCGAACCTTGATCCATTCGGATGAATGGAATCCCCGTCTGTTGTTCCAACCGGGAAGCCACCAACAGCACCTCGCCGATGGTGGCATGGGCGAGGTCGGCAATCTGCAACTCCTTTACTACAGATGCCACCAACTCTTCACTAAAAACCTGATGTCCCATATCCGCTTACTTTAAGTCCGAAGCAGCATGCCCCAAATCGAAAGCCCGGCGGTTCATTTCCACTACGGCCTCCCCTTTTGTCCCGAACACACGGGCGATACTTTCACGCAACTCCTCCACAGACAGGATGTTCAGGTAACGGGCCGCAGCCCCCAACAGCATCACATTGGCGCACTTCGGCATGGAATGTTCCTTGGCCAATGCGTCCACATCCACCATGACGACATGGGGCAATGCCCTCAATTCGGCCATCAAAGCCTCGTCTTCGGGATAATTGGGAATGTTTTTGAACGGGGAAGAAGAGGTAATCACCCAACCCTCCTTATTTAAATAAGGTATATACCGCAAAGCCTCCATCGGCTCCAACGAGAGAATCATGTCGGCAGTTCCTACCGCAATCAAATCGGAAGCAATCTCCCCGTCAGACAAACGCAAGTTGGACTGCACGTCGCCTCCGCGTTGGCTCATGCCGTGCACCTCAGCCTGTTTCAAGGTCAACCCTGCCTGCGTGGCAGCCTCACCGATGATGGTGGCAATGGAAAGGATGCCTTGTCCTCCCACGCCCGAAAGAATTATATCTTGTTTCATGCTTTCTTTTCTGCTCTTTTCTGTTTCAACTTTCTGTTCAAGGTCTGTATGCACTCCCGGCGCGGGATGATGACCGACACCCCTTTGTACTCTATCTCTTCACGAAGAATACGCGTAATCTCGTCCATGTTCTTAGGCAACGGCACCACTACACGCACATGTTCCGGCTCCACCCCAAGCCCCAGGCAAATCGCCTCGAACTTGTTCGTACCGGCAGAGTCTTGCCCGCCGGTCATCGCCGTAGTCAGGTTGTCCGATATGATGACGGTAATCTGCGCCTTGTCGTTCACGGCATCCAACAATCCCGTCATCCCCGAATGGGTAAACGTGGAATCGCCGATGACTGCGATGGCCGGAAACACACCGGCGTCGGCCGCCCCTTTAGCCATCGTAATGGAAGCCCCCATGTCGAGGCAAGTGTCTATGGCACGGAAAGGCGGCAAAGCACCTAATGTATAACAACCGATGTCGGCAAACACGCGTGCATCGGGATATTCCTTTACCACTTCGTTCAAAGCCGTGTACACATCGCGGTGGCCGCATCCCTGACATAAGGCAGGCGGGCGTCCCACCACATTCTTCGGGGCATCGAAGTAACGCTCCGGCCGGTGTCCCATAGCCGCTGCCACGCTGTCCGGCGTCAGTTCCCCCGTACGCGGCAAGTCGCCCGTCAGACGACCTCGTACGGGATAGTCTGCGGACAGCATCCCCCTCACGAGTTCTTCGGCAAAAGGCTGGCCGTCTTCCACCACCAGAATCTCACGACTGTCGGCAGCCAAGCGCCGCACCAAGTCAGCGGGCAAAGGATATTGGGTGATTTTAAGAATGTTGAACTTCTCCGCCGCCTCGCGTACCTCCGTCACATAGTTATATCCTATACCGCAGGCCAATATGCCCACCGGTTTCTCTCCCGAAGCCTGTTCGTAACGCGTGTAAGGAGCTTCGGCCGCAGCCTGTTCCAGACACGGTTGCTGTTCCACCAATGCGGCATATTTCCGGCGCGAATTGGCAGGAAGGAGCACCCAACTGGCCGGATCCTTCGCACAGGGCAACGCCCTCACCTCTTCGGCTTCTTCCTTCACCGTCACAGCGGCACGGGAGTGCGCCAAACGCATCACGATACGCATCAGCACCGGCAACTTCTCCCGTTCGGAAAGTTCGAAGCCGTATTGCATCATGTCGTACGCCTCTTGTTGAGTAGACGGTTCCAAGGTCGTTATCATGGAAAACTTACCGTAGAAACGGGAGTCCTGTTCATTCTGTGAAGAGTGCATGGAAGGGTCGTCCGCCACAACCACGATCATGCCGCCGTTCACGCCCGTAATGGCAGCGTTGACAAAAGCATCGGCCGCCACGTTCAGCCCCACGTGCTTCATGCAGGCTATCACACGCGCACCGGCGTAGGATGCCCCCAAAGCCGCTTCTACAGCTGTCTTCTCATTCGTACACCACGTGCTGTGCAAGCCTCGCGCACGCGCCAACGGGTGCCGTTGGATATATTCGGTGATTTCCGTGCTCGGTGTCCCCGGATAAGCGTATACTCCGCGAATGCCCGCATGGATAGCCCCGAGAGCTATGGCCTCATCACCTAACAAAAGTTTCTTTTCCATATCTTTATATCTACTGAGTTTAAATATTCAATGTAAAATCATCGGCATCATCCAATACCGGAAATTTGCGGCGAAATTCGGCCAGGCTGTCCATATCCACCTCCACCGTCACGGCATCTACCCGGCCCTGCTCACAGGCCGCTACCGTACGTCCGTAAGGGTCTATCACCAACGTGCCTCCGCAATACTCGCAAGACGGATCCGTCCCCACACGGTTCACCCCCGCCACATAGCACTGGTTTTCGATGGCCCTTGCCCGTAGCAAGGCCAACCAGGCTTCCACACGCGGCGTAGGCCAACTGGCCACATAGAGCGCCACGTCGTAGTCCTTCCGGTTGCGCGCCCATACGGGAAAACGTAAATCGTAGCAAATCTGGAGCAGGATTCGTACACCCCGGAACTCCACGACCACACGTTCCCGCCCGGCTGTAAAACGATAGTGCTCTCCACCGTACGTGAACAAATGCTTTTTGTCATACGAACGGACCGCCCCGTCCGGACTTACGAAATAGAAACGATTATAATACTTTCCGCCTTCCTGTACGGCCACGCTACCGGCCACGGCACAATCGTGCCCTGCGGCATAGCGGCGCATCCAGCGCAGCGTATCACTGTCCGCCGGTTCGGCCAGTCCTTCGGGTTGCGTACAGAACCCGGTGGAGAACATTTCGGGTAACACATATACATCCGACCCGGGACAAGCCTCCATCGCCTGCTCGGCATTCCTCACATTAGTTTCCGGATTCCCCCATGAAATATCTTGTTGCAAAAGTGTTATTTTCATACAATTTTGATATTAGATAGGCACAAAGGTAACGAAAATAAAAGAAAGAAGCATCTTTTTCCGATAAAGTATTCAAAAAAAGTAATGAACAAACGCAGCTCCGCCGCCTTTTTCCATGAAAAGGCGGCGGAGTAGCACGTTTTTTAGGGCTATATCTTTATTCAAAACGAAGACGGTAACTCTTCCCGGCCGATGTAGGAAATACCACTGCGCCATCGGCCTCCTGCGTAAAAGCCACCTTGCCGCCTTTCGACTTCTTCACCTCGACAAGTTTGGCATCCGGCAGGTACATCCGGCATTCCTGTCCGGCAGCTGAATGCACCCGGCCTTCCACCATCTTCCCGTCTTTCCACGCCACGTCGAAAACAAAACCTCCTTTTGCCTTCAGACCTTTGAAATGCCCGTCATCCCACGCCGAAGGCAAAGCAGGCAACAGATGCACGCCCTTCACGGTGTTCTGCAACATCATCTCGGCGATACCGGCCGTGGCTCCGAAATTTCCGTCTATCTGGAACGAAGGATGGGCACAGAACAGGTTCTCATACACACCTCCTGCATTGTCGTCCATGCTCACCACCGTCACGTCCGTAATATTTTGCGCCTGTTTCAACAAACGGTAAGCCCGTTCGCCATCCCACAAGCGTGCCCAACAAGCCACTTTCCAAGCCCGGCTCCATCCCGTGGCACCGTCGCCCCGTGAATCCAAAGCCACTTTGGCCGCCTCGGCATAACGTTTGTCTTTCAGGTAAGAAATCTGGTCGCAGGGGTACAAGGCCATCAAATGAGACAAGTGTCGCTGATGATCTCCTTGTTTATCCTCCTGTATGGTCCATTCCTTGATTTGCCCCCATGAACCGACATGCAGGCCGTTGTCCAGACGGGAGAATTTCTCTTTCAGTTCCGATACGAAAGCATCATCGACAGCCAACACACCGGCTGCAGCCAATGTTTCCTCGAACAAGGCGTACACCAACTGTTGGGCGTAGGCCACACCGTCTTCCCAAGGCCCGTGTTCGGGTGACCATTCGTTGGGAGCCACCAACCGTCCTTCTGTATTTTCCTTCAAGCGGTCGAACCAATACTGGCAAGTCACCTTCATGACGGGCCAGGCCGTGTCGCGCAAATATTCCTTATCTAAAGTATAAGCATAATGTTGCCACAGGTGAGTGCAATACCAGGCATTGGCCGGACGGTTAATCAACCAGTCCGTATAACCGAAGATATTGTTCTGCGTGTGTACGGCCCATCCGCGACAATTCTCTTTCCGTGCCACTTGTTGCCACGAGCCTCCGTCCTTCAAAGCCTCGGTAGACACGTAGGTGATGAACGGGGCATAGCATTCCGAAAGGTTGGCCACTTCGGCAGGCCAATAATTCATCTGCACGTTGATATTGCTATGGTAGTCGCACTCCCATGCAGGATTGTTCACGTTGTTCCACAACCCTTGCAGGTTGCTGGGCAACTGGCCTCCGCGCGAAGAGCCGAGCATGAGGTAACGCCCATACTGGAAATAGAGCATGTCAAGGTAAGCATTGTCTTTATGCTCACGCACGAGCACGTCCGTCGTATAATCCGGCTGCTCCGCATCCAAATCCAACTCCACACGGGCAAAGAGAGGTTGGTAATCTGCCAGATGCGCTGCTTTCAACTTCTTGTAAGACTTCCGCGCAGCCTTGTCCATCCGAGCCGATACCCGTCGGTGTATCTCGTCCGCATCTCCAAGCGTGTACGTCGGCGAAGCGAGGTCGAAATTGGTCGCACCGGTCAGCACGACCGTCACCGCATCCGCCCCTTTCACCTCCAACCGGTCGGATTTCGTCTCTACCATGCCGCCGTCGGCCTGCAAGCGAGCCTGTGCCTCGTAGGACAACAAATCCAACGTGCCTTTGATGGTCATCGTATGGCCGTCCACCCGGGTCATCCCCTGCCGTCCGTCCTGCATCCGCAGGGAGAAGTTCAGTTTGCCTTTATGTCCGGGCGTCGTCAGCCGCACCACAATCACGCTGTCCGGATTACTGGCAAAATATTCGCGCAGGTAGTCCACTCCGTCAATCGTATAAGACACACGTCCTATGGCATCGTCCAAGGAAAGTTCCCGACGGTAATTGGTGCAAGTTTCCGGCGTATCGAACTCGAAAAACAAGTCGCCCATGTTCTGGTATGCCCCACGCCGGGTCGTACTGCCGGCCCACAACGTCTTGTCGTTGAACTGCAACCGTTCCTTGGCCACACCCCCGAAGAACATAGCCCCGATTCCCCCGTTACCGACCGGCAAGGCCGATGTCATCCACACTTTAGCCGGCTCGTCATACCACAGTTTCATCGGTACGCGTTCCGCATCTGCCGCCGCTGCATACAAACAAGCGGCCAGACCTAAAAAGTATTTTCCCACTCTCATTTTCGTGTTTCTTTTCTTTTGTTCTTATATTTAACGTAATGAAGTGCAAAATTAACGATTCCACGCTTCACACAGTAGAACAAACCCGTCAAAAAATAGGAGAATATCGATAAAACGGCCTCCACTACCGCCTAAGCCATGCTTCATGCAAAAAAATATCCCATCGCAAATATTTTGCAATCTTTCCCAAAAACATACTTCCTTTCCCGGATATTTTGACTATTTTTGTTTTTACGAAAATAGGATGCGGCACGGCATAGCCCAACCTGGGAAACTTTGTTTCCCGTTTGCCTCTGCGCCTGCCTTTCACTATTTTTGGAGCATTGCAACAAACCATACGTAACGAAACATGAAAGACCGGATAAAAATAATCGTGGGCGACATCACACAACTGCAAGTGGATGCCATAGTAAACGCCGCGAACTGTTCCCTGTTGGGAGGCGGGGGCGTGGACGGGGCCATACACCGCGCTGCGGGCAAAGAATTGTTGGAAGAATGCCGCACGTTGGGCGGCTGCCGGACCGGCGAGAGCAAGATGACCGGGGCATACAGGCTGCCCTGCAAGAAAATCATCCATACCGTCGGACCCGTATGGCACGGCGGAGGGCACCACGAAGCCGAGTTGCTGGCATCCTGCTACGCCACCGCCTTGCAAATGGCCGAGGCCCACCACCTGAAAAGCATCGCCTTTCCTTGCATCAGCACCGGTGTGTACGGTTATCCGCACGCGGCTGCCGCAAAAATAGCTTGGGATACTATCAAGAAGCACATCCAGAATGGGGCATACAAAGGCGAAGTCGTGCTATGCTGTTTCCGCGAAGAAGATGCAGAAATATACAACAAACTCATGCAAGAAGACGAAATATGAAAAGTTTTAAACCTCAACCGTGGCTGTTGCCACAACCCGTGCTGATTATCGGCACTTACGACGAACAAGGACGGCCCAACGCCATGAACGCGGCCTGGGGCGGACAATGGGACATGAAAGAAATCATGATTTCAATGGGCAAGCATGCCACCACCGAAAACCTGAACCGCCAAGGGGACTTCACAGTGGCCTTTGCCACCCAAGCCACCATGACGGCGGCCGACTACGTGGGCATCGTCAGCGCAAAGAACAACCCGCAAAAGATGGAAAAAACGGGATGGACGGCCGTACGGTCGGAAAACGTCGACGCCCCGGTCTTCACCGACTTCCCGATGACATTCGAGTGCCGGATTAAAGAAAAAATACATGAATCGGACACCGGATATTACATCGTCGCGGAGGTCGTGAACATCCTTGCTGATGAAAAATACCTCGCCAATGATGGCAAACCGGACATGGAGAAGATGGGGCTGATTGTCTTCGACCCCGTCCACCACAACTACGCCGGTCTCGGCCAGACCGTTGGAAAAGCCTTCTCCGACGGCAAGAAACTGAAATAGGGCAAGTTGTCAAATCGACAGCCCCACCCTTCCGAGAATGCTTTATTCGGACACGGAACGGGGCTTCGACGAAAACAAACGATTCTCGCCTGCCGGTGTTTTAGCATAATGACAGCCCGGCAGGCTTCTTCCATTCCACAATGTCACACGGGAGACCACAATACAAGGTTATTTCTTTCCTTCCTGTCAACAAAAACAAGCATCAGGTTTCTTTCTGCATGAAAATTTCGTAGACCAAAAACCACCAAACAGACGAAAAAAGGATACTTAAAGCACGTTCCGTCTTCGCCCGGCTCCGTAAAATCCGGCCACATGAGGAGAACCCAGGATTTTCATGCGGAAGAAAATTTTGCATACTGCTCCAAACGAAAAATTGCTTGGCTGAAAGCGATTCCGGTTTATACGGTTTTTATGCATCAGAAATGCCAAAATCCGTATAAATATACATCGTTTTGTATATCCGCACGTCTAAATCGCTGCTTTTCACAGCCGCCATCCGCTTCGTTTTTTGACGTTTTGTTATCCAAAAAGTCCCTCATGACGTACACGACGTCACAAGGGTCTTTCCTTTCGTCAACTTCCACAAAGGGTAGGAAACCTTATTTCACGACTGTCTTGTAAGAGCCGTTGCCGACCTTGACGATATAAAAACCTCATTCGAGCGTAATCTCTTCCGTCTGGTTGTTTGCTTTCTGCTGAACGGCCACTTTACCGGAAAGCGTAAATACCATGTATAATACGTTTAAAGTAAAACATCCAGAAGGGGTATTGCAAAGTACTATATGAAAAGTGAACAAATCGTTCATCCTTTTGTAAAAAAATAGAGTCAAGTAATTTAATAAAAAGGATGTGTTTTCGAGTTTTATTCGTAACTTTGTACCAGACATCAAAGCATTCTATGGACAAGAAAGAAACATTTGATAGAATTGAGTTTGTGGTGGCATGTGTCGGGGCATTTGCCCAACGATTTAAGCTCTCCAACCCACAAGCCTACGCTTATTTGCGCCGTTTTACCGGCATAGATTTTCTTCTTGATTGCTATGCCGCCGAACACACCCTATCCATTGACGATGCGGTCTCTGACCTCCAAGTACTCTGTAGCCGGAAAGGGGGACGGATATGATTAGACTCTATCATGGCTCAAACATGGCCATTGAACAAATTGACCTCTCCCGAAGTAAACGAGGCAAGGATTTCGGGCAAGGCTTCTATCTCAACGCCAATCCCGACCAAGCTATGGAAATGGCTATACGCACCGCACGCTTTATGAATGAAGGACAGCCCACATCGTCGTGTTTTGATTTTGATGAGACTAAGGCTGACAAAGCGGGGCTTCACATCAAAGTGTTTACAGACTATTCAGAAGAATGGGCTGAATTTGTGGTGATGAACCGCAAGAATGACTCAGATATACCAGCACATTCATACGACATTGTAATCGGCCCGATTGCTGACGATACAGTTGGCGTTCAGATACGACGTTACATGATGGGCTATCTTTCAGCAGCCGCACTTGTTGAGGAACTGAAATTTAAGGGAAATCATGCTGTTCAATACTTTTTTGGCACTCACCGCGCCATAGAAATTCTAAAACACATCGAGCTATGACACAAGATATACAGTTTCAGATAGAATGCCTTGCCGCAGAACTGACCGAAATGCTTATGTCTGAATATGGTTGGGACATTCGTCGCGCCCTTGACGAATTGTATTCCTCTACCACATTTGCCAAACTCAACGAGCCAGAGTACGGCTTATATTATCAAGGTGCCGTCTATATATTCCAATTCCTCAAATCAGAAATTGAAACCGGCAAAATCGCATGAATTTATTAATATTTTCAAAGTCGTCAAAAATCACTTCTTCCCATATTCCACATCACCTTCGGCTACCATGCCAGAGGCTTCTTCATGCCCGCCCATATCATAAAGCCTTGGCGTTTTCAGTTCGAACCGCTCCAAGAATGTGTGGTTGATATGGTACTCTATTTCCAACAACGTCTGTCTCCTCACTGCCGGTTTCAACTGGCACTCCCAAACCGTCATTACTCGCCAACCCATCTGTTTCAACGCTTCCTTGTCACGAGCGTCACGCTGCTTGTTGCGCTCTATCTTCTTCCTCCAAAAGTCGATATTGGAATGCGGCAGATGCCCGTCCACCTCGTGCCCGTGCCAAAAGCACCCGTGTATGAAAATCACAATGCCATACTTGCGCAGCACGATATCCGGCGTGCCGGGCAAGCCCTTCACGTTCTTACGGTAACGGTAACCGCGCGAGAAGAGGTAACGGCGGACAATCCACTCGGGTTTCGTATCCCGGCTCCGTATCCTCGCCATGACGGCAGAACGCTTTTTCTTGCTCCAAATATCCATGCTGTTTGACTTTATCACAAAACCTCCCCGCATCCACCATGACAGATGAATACGAGGAGAATAGAAATAAATCCAAAATAAATTACCGCAACTCCAATGCCACAATACTCATCGGCGGCATCTTCACAGCCAACTTGCCGTTTTTCAGTTTTGCCCCCCTGAAGTCCTCAGGCTTCACCACGTCGGGCTGCTCAAAGGTGTTCTTGTCTGTGATGGCCTTACAGGTCAATATGCGTCCCGCAACGGACTTCATGCCCAAGCCGGACAAATCGACAGTGACTTCGTTGGAGTTCTCCAAATCCACGTTGGACAGCGAAATATGCACCGCACCGTCCTGCGCCTTGGAAGCCGTGGCACCGAGCATAGGCAGCGTGCGCTGCTCGCCGTCCTGTCCCATGCGTGCACGCACTTGCTTGTTCTCGCACTGCACCTCTATCGGCAAGTAAGTAGCGTCCTGATGCACGTTGTACATCTGGAATACATAATAGGAAGGCGTCAGCACCATCTTGTCGCCCTTCGTCAGGATCATGCTTTGCAACACATTGGCTATCTGCGCGATATTGGCCATCTTGATACGGTCGGTGTACTTGTGGAACACGTTCAGCGAAAGGGCTGCCACGAAAGCATCGCGCATGGTGTTCTGCTGGTACAAATGCCCACGGACGGTTCCGGGTTCTTCATCCCACCAAGTCCCCCACTCGTCCACCATCAGAGCCACGCGCTTTTTAGGGTCATACTTGTCCATGATGGCCGAATGTTCCTTGATGCAGTTCTCGATGTCGAGGCACTTGCCCATCGTCCAATAATAATCTTCCGGAGTGAAGTCCGTAGCCGAACCTTTACTACCCGACCATCCGGCCACGGTATAATAATGGAGCGAAAGGCCGTCCATCTGGTTACGCGCCTGCTTCATCATCGTTTCCGTCCAATGCAAATCATATTCCCCCGACCCGCTAGCTATCTTGAACAAACGGTTTCCGTTATAGTTACGACAATAAGTCTGGTAGCGGCGATACAGGTCGGCATAATATTCCGGACGCATGTTACCGCCGCATCCCCAACTTTCATTGCCCACACCGATGTATTTCACACGCCACGGCTTCTCGCGACCGTTCTGCTTGCGCAACTTGGCCATCGGGCCGTCCTCGGCCGTCATGTATTCCACCCACTGCGCCGTCTCCTGCACCGTGCCGCTCCCCACATTCATGGACACATACGGCTCGCACTCCAACAGCTCGCACAAGTTCAGGAATTCATGTGTACCGAAACTGTTGTCCTCCACGGTGCCACCCCAGTTGTTGTTCACCATACGCGGACGATTCTCTTTGGGGCCGATACCGTCCATCCAATGATATTCATCGGCAAAACAACCTCCCGGCCAACGCAACACGGGTATCTTCAGGTCCTTCAAGGCCTGAAGCACATCGTTCCGGTAACCGCCCGTATTGGGAATAGTTGAATTCTCGCCCACCCATAATCCACCGTAAATACACGTTCCGAGGTGTTCGGCAAACTGACCGTAGATTTCTTTGGGAATGGATTGTTTGGCCTGATCGGGAAACAATCGGACTTGTGAATCTTTCTGCGCCGCAAGCGGCAAAACGGCCATCAGGGCCGCACTCATCATTAGCTTTCTTACCTTCATGATATTAAAATGAGATTAAATCGTTGCAAATATACATATCTTTTTTGAAAACCCTTCCTTTTTTGGTTAACTTTGCACTATTAAGAAACAGAATTTCATCATGGAAAAGAAAGAAGCATTCAAAAAATGGGGAATTCCAGCTGCCGGCATCATCGTGGTCTTGTTGGGACTATGGACTTACCTGACATTCTTCCATGCCACATTCGGCATCGAAAACACTGTATACCTTTATATAGATACAGACGATACACCGGATTCCGTACGGGTCAAAATCAAAAACACAGCCCGTCCGGGCATCTCTTCCGGTTTCCCCGTGCTATCCGCACTAAGCGGCTACACCGTGAAAAGCGGATGCTACGCCGTGGAACCGGAAGATAACATGTTCAGCGTATTCCGCCGACTGAAGCAGGGACGCCAGACACCCGTCCGGTTGACTATTCCCAACGTACGGACGATGGAGCGTCTGGCCGGCGCATTAGGAAAAAAACTCATGATGGACTCTGCCGTCGTGGCGCAACACTTTGCAGACTCCACCTTTTGCCGCCAGTACGGCTATGACACCGCAACGATTGCTTGTCTGTTCATCCCCAACACGTATGAAGTATATTGGAATACAAGTCTGGAGGATTTCATGAAACGCATGCAGAAAGAAAACACCACATTCTGGAACGAAGAAAGGCTTCGCCGGGCGGAAGCAGCCGGATTGACACCGAACGAGGTCGTCACCCTGGCCTCCATTGTGGACGAAGAAACGGCCAACAATGCCGAAAAACCCATGGTAGCCGGCATGTATATCAACCGTCTGCGTACCGGCATGCCCCTGCAAGCCGACCCGACGGTCAAGTTTGCCCTGCGCGATTTCTCCCTCCGAAGAATTTACCATAACCACCTGAACGTAGAAAGCCCCTACAACACTTACCGGAACATCGGCTTGCCTCCCGGCCCCATCCGTATCCCTTCCATCGTCGGTATCGATGCCGTATTGAACCATGTCAAGCACGACTACCTGTATATGTGCGCCAAAGAGGACTTTTCCGGTACACACAACTTTGCACGCACCTACCGCGAACATCTGGCTAACGCTGCCAAATACTCGAAATCCCTCAACCAAAGAGGTATCAAATAACAAAACAAAATCCGAAACATAAACAAAGGGAACCGGGCATCACTGCCCAGTTCCCTTTAATTATTAACTTAAATAATATATGAAAAAACCTATTAAAAGAATCCATTCTAACCGTACATCCGCTGTAAACTGCAACCGACAGCCCTTTCGGCCTTACGCAACTGATATTCCACCACGCGTTTAGTGATATTCCTGGCCTCTGCCACTTCGAGGTAAGTCTGCCCTTCCATGTGGACATCCAGAAACACCTCCTGCTGCAAAGCCGGCATGTTGGATAATGTCTCACCGATGATACGAAATAGTTCCTTATGGCACAACGCCTCGAACTCACTATCCGAAAAACGGTCTGCCGTCTGCTTCAACTTGTTTTCTATTTGTTTGAAGCGCGACCTGCGGCGAAGATAATCCATACACTTGTTATGAATCATAGAGAAAAACAGACCGACTATATTCCTTTCGCGGTTCAGCTTTCCCTTTTGTTCCAAGAAACGCAGCAAAACGTCGCTTACGATGTCACGTGCGTCTTCATTATTAAAGACATACATCGAAGCATATCGCAGAGCCTGCCGATAGTGGCACTCATAAAAATCTGCAAAGTCAAATCTTTCTTCCATGTTCTCACGGTTTTTCATTAGGACTTCGCAAATGTAACGGGTGTGTGCAAAACACTACTGCATAAAGCGTCGCAAAACACTGTGCCAAGCGTTGCAAAACACCAGTTACAACATATCATGCATATAAAAACAACATTTTATACATAAACCCGATATTCCCGAAACACAAATCTGGCCAAAACCGTTTTTCTTTTCTTCCATTTTATTATCTTTGCTTCCTGTTTCCAACCTAATGTCAAAAGATGAAAAACTTCTGGTTCCTTATCATAACCACCTCTCTGCTGTCCCTGCCATACCGGTCATCTTCCTCAACGGAAAGATTCAGGCTGTTGGATACCGGAAACGGACTTTTCAATAATCAGGTACGCTTCCTTACACAAATGGAAGACGGCAAGATATTGGTCTGCACCGAGGGCATGTTCAATGTGTACAACGGCAACAGTTTCGAGCCGCTCGTCTGCGACTTGACCTACACTGTCCCCTTGGGAATGCACAATATATGCACAAGCTATGACGGTGGCAACGGGCTGCTGTGGGCCAAAGACTTTTACCGTCTCTATCTCATCAATACCCGTACCGGACGTTTCTGCCACGATATCAAAGAACGCTTCGAGGCAGCCCGTCTGACCGAAGTTTTCAATGACTTCATTCTTGACCACGACCGGAACGCTTGGATAATCACCGAAAGCGGAAAACTCTATCGGTATGACTGGAAAAACCCGGCCGAACAGGTTTACGAACCACGAGCCGAAGAAAAATCCCGAGGCATTCGTGTCAAAGAAGTCATGCAGGCAGGCCCCTTTCACCTGATATTCCTGAACACCGGCAGGATGCTAGTTTGGGAAGAGAAAAGCAGACGCATCGTGGGCGAAGATTCAACCGTGGCCACTCCCTCTCCCTCCGAATACTTCCGTACGGCCTGGCTGCAAGCCGACAAGGAGCACCTGCTTATCTCCGTCAGCCATACGGAAGGATACTTGTACCTCTATAATATATATACGCGCGAGTGGAAAGAAATACTTAAAGGAAAAGCCATTAATGATATTAAAAAATGCAAAGACGGCTGTTTTTGGTTAGGTGGTAACCAAACACTCATCAAACTTTCCCCACGTTTTGAACTTCTACAAGAAACCCATCGCCTGGAACTGACCGGAAACGAAACCGTAACGGACTTCATCATGTCAGTCCTCGTCGACGACCGGCAAGGACTATGGTTAGGATTGAGCAGTTCCGGAATCTTGCGGGCCGTCCCTCCCGGAAAATATATGGAATACTATATCAACGAGGAGGTGGTGGCGCACGAGGAAGGACGGATGATTCGCAGCCTGTGTCCGTACGACGGCCGGTACTTGCTAGTCGGCACGATGGGAGGCATCTACCTGTTCGACACGGCCCGCAAAAACTACCAGGCATTCCACTCCGGATTCGGACACCTCTTTTGTACAGATATCAAAAGAGACCGGGACGGTGCATTCTGGTGCAGCACCCGGCAAGGACTATACAAAATACAGGGCAATAGGGTTGAGCGGGCAGACCAGACGCTGCTTCCGGGAATCCCGTCCGAAACGGTCCGTTTCAGTCTTCCCCTTTCCGATGGCTGCATTTTGGTTTGTATGGATTTGAAAGACCTGTATCTCTGTCAGCCGAAAAAAGGACAAGCCCTGCGCCTCAATGAAGATTTTCCGGAACTGAACCGCAGCCGTGCCATGAGCTTTGCCATAGAAATAAAACCCGGCCAACTCATCATCGGCGGACAAAACGGACTCTTCGGATATGAGATTGCCCGAAGGAAACTGCAACGCCTGGCTTGGATAGTCCCTTGGGAAAGATACAGCACGAAATACAACTGCGCATACGCCGAAGGAAGATCCGTCTGGATAGGTACGCAGAACGGATTGATATGCCATGACTTCCGCACGAAGGAAACCCTGCGGCTCAGCACGGAAAACGGCCTGCCGAACAACTGCATACAAGGCATTGCCGCCGATGCCAAGGGAGACCTGTGGGTTTCGACTTCAAACGGAATCGGGAGAATAAACCGGAATGCAGACGGCACCTTTTCCATCGCACGGTTAGACGGAAAAGACGGCGTGCAATATGGGGAAATGATGGAACAGTCCATCACCGCCATGCCGGACGGTCATGTATATGTGGGTGGACTGAACGGCATCACCGACATTCCCCCTCAGGCCACGGACTACGGGCACGAAAGCCTGAGACCGACACTCGTCGGCCTGCGCGTCATGAACCACCCCATCAACAACGAAGGAACGTTCCACAACCGCCAACTGCTTCCGGAAGGGCTGTCCTACACCCGCCACCTGCACCTGAAGTACAACGAGAACTTCATCGAGATGAAATTCTCTGCCCTAAATTACGACGCGCCCCAACATACACATTACCGTTACCGGTTGGAAGGAGTGGACAAAACATGGAACCTGAGTTCGGAACCGACAGGCGTCTGCACGGCCATCTACACCTCCCTCACGCCCGGAACGTATACGCTCCAGGTACAAGCCGCCATGGGAAGCACGTCGTGGGGAACAACCGCCGAATGGCAAATCACAGTAGAGCCACCTTTGTGGAAGACTTGGTGGGCTTACGCCATTTACCTTATCGCCGCATTGACACTCCTCTACTACATCATCGAACTGTACATCGCCGACAAGCGTTCGCGCATGATGGCAGAACAAGAAAACCTGAAACGGCAGAAGGAACAGCATCTCGACGAACTCAAATTCCGCTTCTTCACCAACATTAGCCACGAACTTCGCACTCCGCTCACACTCATCATTACTCCGCTCGAGCTGCTCATCCGCAAAGCCGGTGATTCTTCCCTCAAAAACGACTTGGAAAAGATACTCGGCAACGCACGTGACTTGCTCCGGCTTGTCAACCAATTGCTCGATTTCCGCCGCCTGGAACAGAAAGGCGAACAACTAAAACTGTTGACCGTGCAAATCAAACCGTTCATCGAAGACAACGTGAACCATTTCTGCCAACTCGCTTACGAACGGCACATCGGATTGTCCTGCGAGTGTGCTTTCGGGCAGGAAGACCTGTTCCGTCTAGATGCCGAAAAGATGACACGCGTGCTGAACAACCTGCTTTCCAACGCCATGAAGTTCACCCCCGAAGGCGGTTTCATCACCGTACAAGCGGGTTGGCAGGAAAGTTCCCCGGCAGGCGAAGGCCCCAACGGCATCTGCATCACCGTCAGCGACACCGGCATAGGCATCCCGGCGGAAGACTTGAAAAACATCTTCGTGCGTTTCTACCAAAGCGAAGGCACACAAAGCCATCCCATGAATACCGGCAGCGGTATCGGACTGCACCTGGTCAAAGGTTATATGGACTTGCACAAAGGAGAAATCACGGTGGAAAGCACACCGGGAAAAGGCACGCGCTTCACGCTGCTGCTGCCTGCCCAACCACCGCAAACTTCCTCCTCCGATTCCCAAGCCGCCATCAAAAGCAAGCTTCCCGACACAGAGAAAGCATCCGAATCCCCCGTGCCCGAAGGAAACAAAGTCACCGTCTTGGTGGCCGAAGACAACGAGCAATTCCGCACGTTCATGAAAGACCTTCTCCGACAAGAATTCACCGTGCTCACCGCCGCCGACGGGCAGGAAGGACTGGCCATGGCACGGGAATATGGCCCCGACCTCATCATCAGCGACGTGATGATGCCGCACATGGACGGCTACGCTTTCTGCCGTGCGGTCAAGGACGATGTGCAATGCTGCCACATCCCGCTCATCCTGCTCACGGCTAAAAACTCTTCCGAAAGCCGGAGCGGGGCATACGAAGCCGGTGCCGACTCGTTTATCGCCAAACCATTCGACATCGACGTGTTACACAGCCGCATCCGCCAACTTCTTGAACAACGCGAGCGACGGTTGGCTTCGTTCCGTAAAGGCACGCACATCAACCCCAAGGAAATCACGATTACCAACTTGGACGAGAAACTGATACAAAAAGCTTTGGAATGTATCGAAAAGAACATGGACAACACCGGATACAACGTGGAAGCCCTCAGTGCCGACATGGGAATAGAACGCTCCTCGCTCTACCGGAAGATGCAAGCCATAGTGGGGCAGACACCCACGGATTTCATGCGTTCCATCCGGTTGAAACGCGCCGCCCAGTTGTTGGAAAGCGGCCAATACTCCGTACAGGAAATTTCATGGATGGTAGGTTTCAACACCCCGCGCTACTTCTCCTCCTACTTCAAAGAGATGTTCGGCATGACGCCGTCCGCGTATGCCGTGCGACACCGGAAGCAGCCTTCTTCAAAGGCATAAAAATAGGCATGACGAATATCAGGGCCAAGATGGAAAACAGCAGGCCGCCCGACGTTCCGATGGCGAAAGAGAACCAGAAAGCTTCCTCCTGCCCGTCTATCAAGAACGGCACCAACCCCAGAACGGTGGAAAGCGTGGTCAGGAACACCGGAATAATCTTGTGGTTGTAAGCCTTGACATACAAATTCACACGGGGCAACGCCTGCGCCTTGCAGGCCGCCACTTGGTTGTTATACTCGTTGATGATGTAAATACCCGCATTCACCACCAGTCCGCTCAGCAGGACCAACGAGGCAAAACCGCCCGTCCCGAACTTCACTCCGGAAAAGTAGAATGTCAGGAACGTGCCAATGAAGGACACCGGAATCAAAGTGATGATGACGAAAGGCAACCGGAACGACTCGAAAAGGATGGAACACATGAAGTAGATAATCAGCACGATGACCAATATCAGCCAATACTGCGTGCCTTCGTCCTGGTACCAGTTCGGCGTGTTGTTCAGGCAACGGTACCCCACCGGAAAACGGTCGTTGAACTCATCCGTCACTTCCTCTATGTATTTGGCCGTGTAGTTGTACGAACCCAACACGTTGAAAGCCACACGCAACACATACTCCTGGTTCTTTTTGGGAATGCAGTTCTTGGCCTCCCGCAGGTTCATGTCCATGAAAGGCGGAAGCCACACGTCTCCTTCGGACGTCTTGACATGGGTATGTTCCAAATCCCACACATTGAAACGGTCGGATTGCAACGAACGCAGGTAGATGTCGGTCCGGATAAACTCGTCCTCGTAACGCCCCACGTCCACTCCCGAAAGCAACTCGCGCAACGTGCCGTGCATGGCCGCCGCCGTCTGTCCGTACAAGGCAAAGTTTTGCGGTGTATAGACCATGTACAGTTCATCTTCCTGCCGTTCATGCCCCGGCGTCTCGATGATGATGTCCATCACGCGGTGGTTCTGTTTCAAACGGGCACAAATGTCCTCCGCATACCGGTACAAGGCATTATAATTGTATCCTGCAATCTCAATCCGGTTCGACCGGTACTGCAGGTTCAGCGAATTGCTGAACCCCCGCTCGCTCACGCCGTAAGTGCTCCAGTCTGCCCCTCCGATGGAAATGACCTTGCCGATGACCTTGCTCTCCAAGACATAAGGGAAAGACGTGTCGCGGTATTCATCCTTGAATTCCACGGTCAGGTTGGCCCCCCACCATTCCACGCGGCTCTCGAACCGTTTGATTTCCTTGAACCCGACCAAGAAATTTTCCAGAATCTGCACCTTCTCGTTCAATTCGTGCACGCTTCCGCCCAAAGGCATTTGGGCACGGATGTGGAGCTTCATCTCCTCTTCTTCCTTGGCATACGTGTTCTCGTCCAACGACTGCGCAAAGAGACGCATGGTCCCTCCGAACGCCTTGGAGAGCGGTTCTTTCAGCTCGGTCTGGAAAAAACGGGTGCCGAACGTGGCATTATACGCCTTCTCATACCAAGGTGATTCTTCTTCCTCCTCGTTTTGGTAATATACCTTCTCCTTGTCCCACCGGTCCGGAAGGGCATGGAACGGTATACCGAAAGCCAGTACCAACAGGATATAATATATCCACTTGCGTTTCTGCGTGAAAGCGATGTACTTGCGGTAAAACCGCGTCCAGGCCATCACCCGTTTAGAACGCCCCAAACGTTTTATCGGCATGCGGCTGCTGTAATGGAACTGTTTGACCAAAGCCGGCACGAAGAACAGGGCCACGACAAGCGCCACCGTCAGGTTGATGATGATGATCCAAGAAAAGTCATACAGATCGCGTTGGATATACTCCGGCATGAAGAACACCACCACCAAAGACCCTATCGTGGTGAGCAATGCGGCCAGTATGGCCAGGAACGCCTTCCGGTTGTGATAGTAACTGTAATGGTCCACCATCACGATGGCCGCGTCGATAATCAGTCCCAACGACACCGTGATGCCGGCCAACGAGAAAGTGTGCAGGCGCATGTCGAACACATAATAAGCCATGACGGCTATCAGGATATTGGCAGCCAACGTGATGGCGATAATCGACAGATACTTCCAGTTGCGGCGTACCAACCAGACGAATACCAACAGGATAGCCAAAGACATCAATGTGCGCGTAATCAGCTTTTCCAATTCCGACTGCTTATCCTTTGCCGCATCATGTGTCAGCGTCAGATACATGCCGTCACGCAACCGGGGTTTCAATTCCTCTATTTTCGCACGCAACTGGCGCGACAACTCTATCTCGTTGGCATCGGCATCCACAAAAATGTTCATGTAGACGGTGTTCAGCCCGTTTACACGGTAATAACTGCCAGGCAAGCGGTCACGGTATTCAAAGGTGACCAAGTCGTTCAGATAGATAATCTTCCCGTTCACCGTCTTCAGGGGCATCTCGCCTATCTGACGGGAAAACCGCGATGTCTTCAAGTAAAGCGTGACACGGCTTTGCTCCCCGCCTTCATCCCTGTACATCACGTCGCCCACGATGTCCGACTTCCCGATAAAACTTTTGATACCATCCTCCACATCAGCCACCGTGAGGCCGTAATTGGCCACTATGAGCGGGTCGTAAGTGATTTCCATATATTTGGAAGTGCCTCCGGTCACGTCCACCCACACCACTTCTTCCCAGGCTCTCACCACCGGCTCCACGTTTTCCTTCACATATTCCTTGATTTGCTCACCGGTCAGGTTGGAGTTCACCTGATAAGTCAGCAAATGGCTCGCCGTGTTTTCTTTCGGGGCACCTTCGTCATTTACCACTTCCCCGCCCGTCAGTTCCGGATAAGAAACCTCTTCGGGCAATTTCTTCCGCACCTGCTTCAAGAGCGACGAAATCTCGAACTTCACGGCAGACACATCGGCTTCTTTCTTCAGCACGACCGTAACCCGTCCCGAACCGAAATAAGACTCCGACGAGACTTCGGCCACGCCTTTCACCGCCGAGACCAACCCTTCTATCTTCGACGTCACCTCCTGCTCCACCACCTTGGGCGAAGCATTCCTCCATCCATAGCTTATCGTCAGCGTCTTGCCCTGACGCGGCTTGGGAGAAGAACCCACGTCTACCAAAGGAATCAGGGCTGCCCCGATAATCATCAGGATAACCATCGTGAGCAACAGGCTGAACGACGATACGCGATCCAATATGTGTGTTTTCTCTTGCATAAGCCTTATCCCCTTTTCCTATATATAAGGTAATATACCAACGGTATGAAGAACAGGCTGACCAACGTACCGGCCACCATGCCGACAATCAGGGTCAACGACAACGGGTATTGCAAGGCGGAACCCATATCGCCCCGGCTCAGGAAAGGAAGAATGGCCAAAATGGTCGTGAGCGAAGTCATGACAATGGGTCGCAAACGGCTGTGCCCGCCGCGCCAGATAGCCGTAACGAGGGGCATCCCTTCCCGCCTCAACCGGTTCATCGTATCCACTTTCAGGATAGAGTCGTTGATAATGATACCGCTCATCACCACGATGCCAATCATTGACATGATATTCAGCGACTCTCCCAACAGCCACAGGACGAGGAACACCCAGAATACATCTATTACGATTTCCGACAGGATGACCAACGGTTGCACGATGCTTTCGAACTGCGCGGCCAGAATGAAATACAGCAATGCCACAGCCACGCTCAACACCAACACCAGTTCGCCTATCATCTCCCGGCTAGAATAATAATTGCCCGTAAACGATGCCGAATAGTGCGGGTCGGCCTTCACGAACCGTTCCGTGAAATCCACGATGCTCTCCACCGTACGGTCGTTCGCCGTAATCTTCACGGGATAATAATCCCCACCGTTTCCGGAATATAGCCGTTTGAAGTCCTCGCCCTGCGTTTCCCGTATCAGGTAGCTCAAAGGTATGTCCACTCCCTCGTCGTTGCGCACGGTGTACTGCAACAACCTACGGCTGTCCATACCGCGTTCACCGATAATGACGGGCAACGAACGGGCGCCCTCATTGATGGCATACACCTCATTTTGGCTCACCAACATCCGCAACCGGGCCTGCAAGGCGGCATACGACACATGGTACACCGCCATCTGCTCCGTGTCAGCCACGTATTGTATATTGCGTTCGGAAACGACCGGCTGTACCGCGACCTCGGGGAAACGGCGCGACAAAGTGTCCAGAAAAGCCCGGGCCTCGTGCACATCCGGACGGCCTCCACCCTGACGCTGCAAACGTATCTCCAAGTCCGCATCGTCATTGGAGAATATCAAATCGAAAATATTGCCGGATACGCCGAACTCCACCGTGCCACGCGGATAGCGTTCCGCCATGTAGTTCCTCATCTTCTCCTGCGCCTGCCGCAAAGTTTCCCCATCCTCCGCCTGAAAGTAGACCACGGCTTCGGACGTGGTAAGGTCTTCGGTATGGGACAGCACGAAATCCTGCACACCGACCATCGCCGTAGAAGTCTGCACCATTCCGTCCACCTGCTTCAACACATCCCCCACACGGGCATCGTTCTCCTCCACCGAGATACCCGCGTTCCAGTCTATTTTCATCAACGCATCGTTATGTTCCATATAAGGAAGACGTTCTTTCTCCAACCCTTTATAGATAAGGAAGATGGCCGGGATTGCCAGGCAAAAAGCCGTCACGCTCTTCACCGGATTCCGCAAGACCCACTTGACACCACATTCGTAAGGAGTATAAAAATTAAAATGAAACTTACGGTCGAGCACCTCTCCTTCCAGACATGTTTTTCTTTTCCGGTACAACACCATGAAATACACCGGAATGACCAACACCGCCACGAAAAGCGAAGCGAACAAGGCTATCGTGACACCCATCGCCTGGTCGTAAAACAAGGCACCGGCAATGCCGCTCAGAAAAATCAACGGGACAAACACCGAGCAGGTGGTCAGCACCGAACTCAACATCGGGGTGAACACCTCGTTCGTTCCTTTCACGAGGGCATCCGCAAGCGGCATCCCCTGCCGCCAACGCTGCATCACGTTGTCAATGACAATGATGGAGTTGTCCACAATCATTCCCACACCGAGAATCAGCCCCGACAGGGAAATGATGTTCAAGGAAATGCCCAACAAATGGAAGCTGAGCAGCGTCACAATCAGCGTCAAGGGGATGGTGATGATAATCAATAGCGGCAACCGCCAGTCTTTCATAAAAAGGAAAAGCACCAGACAGGCCAACACCGCCCCTACGTACAGGTTCTGTCCCAAATTGTCTATGGAATACGTCAGCAGCCGGGTTTGGTCACGCGTAAGATCGAAACTGATATCCGGATATTCCTTTCTCAGGTCTTCCACCAACCCCTCGATGCTCTTCTGTAAATCTTCCATCTGCGCGTCGTTCTGTTTGATGACGGCCATCGTCACGGCATTCTTCCCGTCGTGGCGCACCAGTCCTACCCGAGATGCCAGCTTTTCTTCCACACGGCACAAATCTTTCAACTGCACCAGGCGGCCTTCGTGGTTGATATACACATTCTCTATGTCCTCCCGGTTCAGCAACTGCGAATCGAAATGGATGTTGTAACGGTACAACCCGTCCACGACGGAAAGCGCCCCGAGCGTGATATTGTTCGACTGGATGGCCTTGGACAAGGTTTCCATATCCAACCCCATCGACAAAAGTTTCGCTTCGTCCGGGATGCAAATGATTTCCGCTCCCGTCGTACCGGAAATATCCACCATGGCCGTCTGCGGCAACTGTTCGATGCGCTTGCTCACGATGTTCCGTGCAAATTCGCCCAGTTGGGTAAACTTCATACCGGCCTTCGGCAAACTGCCGTCTTTTCCTACCCCCTCGTTTTTCAACGACAAGTCCAGATAAAAGGCCGGGATGTCCATGGCACTGGCCTTGACCACCTTGGGACGTTCCAACTCCTTCGGCATACGGTTCATTGCCCGGTCTATCTTCTCGTTCACCTCGATGAATATCAAGTCGATATTGCTTCCCGGTTCGAACTCCATGAAGATGGAACCCGCGTCCATCCTCGATTCGCTGTGGATGTCCTTCAGTCCGGCCACCTGCATCAACTGGCTGCGCAACGGAGCCACCACTTCGGCATCCACCTCGTGCACCGACGCTCCGGGATAAGACACCTGCACCGTAATCTGCGGAATGTCGATGTCCGGCATCAGCGACACCGGTATATATTTGAAAGAGATACACCCGATGGCGATCAATGCGATCAGGCACATCGTCACGGCAATGGGCCGGTGAATCAAATTGCGTACAATCATGGCGGCTTCCTTTCCTTAGTCCATCTTCTTTTCTTTCCTCTCGCGCGGGATGACCTCCGTCCCGTCGGCCAGGTTCAGGTTGCCCGACGTGATTACCACATCGCCGTCCTCTATCTTCGTCTCCTTCCGCGCATTGCCTGTCACGGCATATTGGCTGATATTGGAATACACCACATCCACGTAAGTCCACACGGCGTGTCCTTCCTCCAAGCGGAAGAGCACATGGAAACCGTCACGCATCACCACCGCGTCCTTGGGTACGACAAACATGTCCGGCACTTCCTTCTCGATGACGACCTTCACGTTCATCCCCTCCATCAACACATTGCCCCGGTTCCTGATTCTTGCGCGTATCTTCACCTGCCCCTTCTCGTCGATGGACGGATTTACCTCCGTCACCTTCCCCGTGAACTCCTCGTTTTCGTCCACGAAAGGAGACACGACGACCTTCTGCCCGATGCTCACCGACTGCAATTCGGCCTCCAAGATGCAGAACTCCACGTCGAACCAAGTGTCGTCTATCAACGTACAGAACTTCTCCTTCGGCTGTTGGTAAAGTTTGCAGTCCATGTCGGCCACGCGCCCTGCGAAAGGAGCATAGAGGTTGCACCGCTCCAAATTGAGCCGGGCCGTCTGCAAGGCATATTCCGCCGACGTATAGCCCGAAGTCACTTTGGCCCTCTTGAGAATCGCTTCCGGCACGTCGGCCATCGTCTCGTCATATCCCTGTCCGATAAGTTTGTCCACCAGTTCCACTTCCGCTTTCTCCATCTCCTGTTCGGCCTTGGCCAGTTCCCGCCGGGCTTCACGGTCGTCCACCGAAGCCAGCAACGCTCCCTTCTTCACCAAAGAACCGTTCTTCACATGGATGGCATGCAACAGCCCGGTAGCCGGCATGGCCAGTTCGCTTTTGGCCGCCGCCCTCAACTTGCCGTTGCATTTGATTTGCTTGTTGAACACCACCTTGTGCAACATCATCGTATCCACATAATTCTCGTTCAGTTTCTGCACCGCGCCCTCCATGGCCTGTTCCTTTTCTTCGTCTTGTCCGTCCGTTTCCTTGCAGCCGCACACAGCTCCCCAGACGGCCCACACCACGAGGCTTATTCCCGTAATCCGTTTCATATCTGTCTGTCGTTAATTTACCAAATCATTAAAGTTCACCCCGATGTTCTCCTTGCGGATAAAGTCGTACAGCGTCAACTTCTGTATGCCGTAATAGTCCGTCCAGAACTGTTGCAGTTGACTGATGTACTGGTGCTGTGCGCTTTCAAACTCCTCTTGCGCCGTGTTCAGCTCCGTCACCGTCACCGACCCGTTCTCGAACCGCTTCTTCATGATGTCGTAACGTTCGGCGGCAATGTCCTGCGCACGGAGTGAAGTCTTGCACTGTTCGGCTTGGTTGTTGAACTGCAGCACCTTCGTCCGCACGTCGTGCGCAAATTCTATGTTAGCCTGCTCTATCTGGGTCTTGGTGATTTCCACGTCCGTCTTGGCCATGCGCACCTTTCCCCGGCCCATGCCCCAGTCGTATATCGGGATGGTCATCGTAAGCCCCACCGTCTCGTAGTCTTTCAGGCGACGGTAAGCGGCAGGCAACTCATTCGCCGACTGGCTCAGGCCGATCCGCCCGCGGAACTCCACCTGCAACCCCCTGTTGGCCTTCGCCTCGGCCAATGCCCGCTGCGACTCCAACAGGTTCAACTGTTGTTCGATCGAATGCGACGATCCCGTCCATGCCTTGTCGAGCACCTGTTCGGCGTTCATCTCGATTTCCGGCATGTAATAAGGCGGCAGCAGTTCTACGTCTTCGTAATCCACAATGCGCAAATAAGAAAACAGGCTGAACAGTTGGGTTCTCAGCGTGAGGCCCGTGCTGTTCACGCTCATCTTGGCGTTCAGCAACGAAAGTTCCATCTGCAGCACCTCGCTTTTTGTGGTCGTCCCCAAGTCCAGCCTCTTCTTGGCAATCTCGAAAAGATGTTTCCGGTCCTCATAGTCCGCCAAGCTTTGGCGGTAATTTTCCTGCGCCGAAAGCACCGTAAAGAACAGGTTCGTCACGTTGATGGTGATGTCCTGCATCGTTTCCAGATAAGCCCTCTGCGCATTCTCGTATTGCAGCGGTGCCGTCTTCTTCCGCCACTTCAGGGCATTGTAAGCCCGGATGGGCTGCGTGTAATTCAGGATGAGGGGAACCGTGTTATACGTCTGCGAATCGTAGTTGAACTGGTCCAACCGCGACAGTGACGACTGCAATGACAACGTACCGCCCAAAAACGGGATGTTCTGGTCCACGGACAAAGTCAGGTCGTTCGAAAGCGAGTTGTTGTCCACGTAAGAGATACGCCCCGTGTCCGGGTCGCGGGCCTCCACGATGGAACGGTCGAAGTTCATCACCCCGCCCGAAAGGTTCAACGAGGGCAGCAGTTCCGCCCGGTAAGAACGGTAGTTCCAATACTGTCCTAAGAAACTGTAGCGGGCCACCTGCGCCGCATACGAATCCCGTTTGGCTATTTCAATGGCTTCCGTCAACGACAGTTTACGCACCTGTTGCGCCCCTACCGGCACGACAGCCACCCACAAGCCCCACAAAGCACCACGCAAATATTTTCCCATTCCGCTTTTCATGGTATACCTATTATCTTTTTGTTAACTTCTTCGCTTCGTTTTTCATCTCCCGCACCGCCGGGGAATCCACCTTCGGCCTGAAAGCAATGATTTTCCGGGCTACCTCCTCAGCCTTTTGCATTTGTCCGTCTGCTTCATAAAGCTTCATCAACCGGTAGAGCGGATACATGCGACCCGGCAACATCACGAAAGCTTTCCGGTAAGCCGATTCGGCCTCTGCCATAGCCCCCAAATCCCGGTAGTTGTTCCCCATCAGCGTGTAAAACACGGGGTCGCAACTTACCCTTGTGCCTTGGCGCAGCACCGCATTACTCTCGTTGTAACACCCGGCCTCCCGCAACGCAGTACCAAAGGTAAACAAAAAATCCGGATAAGCTTTCAAATCCTCATACTTTTTACGGTAATCTTCCAAAAATGCCACATCCTGGATGCCACGCACGCGGCGGAACTCCCCGTAAGCCTCCACGCGCCGGGCCGTATCGACCGACAGGTTCCACACGCACCAACCGCCCACGGCCACCACAGGCCATACGACCGTCCTCTTCCACCACCGCACTTCCGCCGTTCCGGCTTCGAGCGACACCGCCAAGGAGACCCACGCCACGGCCAACGACAGAAACGGCCACAAGGCGAAAGGATAAGAAAACAGGGAAGAGACCAACAAGACCAACCAACCGTAGGCTGAGACCTCACCACGCTTGCACAGCACCGCCAAGCTCCACAATCCCAACACCAAGGCCGGTACGGCCCCCAACACGCCCTGTTCCACGCCTACACCCAACACACCGTTGAAGGCATACTCCGGACTACCGGCCACCACCGATAGCGGTGAACCGGGGTGCGCTGCGAAGAAAGCCTCCTGCGCCGCACCGTAGGCCTGCGCATAGCCGCCAAGCCCGTGCCCGCAAAGCCATTCCCCGGCCCAAGCCTGTCCGGCCACCATCGTCATTAGCAGGCGTCCGTCTGCCGACCCTTGTTTCAGGAAGTAAGCCGCCACGCCTGCACACGCGGCCACGCCCATTCCCCCAAGCACCCATCGCCGATGCTTCTTCCACAGCAGGCAGGCCGCAGCCACCGCCACAGCCACCCAGGCCGCACGGCTCCACGTGGCGACCAATACGGGAAAGCAAAAAACCGCCACTGCCGCCACGCTCCAAGCCCCCACCCGGCTCCACCGGCCTCGCCCGGCAAAGGCCTCTCCATGCCTGTACCACCAGGCTACGGAGACGGCCCACACCACGGCCACGAATATGGCATACGGGCCGGGATTGAAAAACGTGCCCGTCACGTCGAACAGATGATGCCGGGATGCCTCCCGCCCCATCAACTGCATGAAGCCCGTCCAAAGCTCATAGCCGCCCACTACACAAAGCCCGACCCACCAAAGCCGGGTAAAAGCCCTTCCGCAGTAAGGGATAACCAACCGCAAGGCTACGTAAGCCACTCCCAAGGCCATGGCCTTGCCATAGACCTCCGCAGCCGGATAGGGCGACACGAACACATAGTTCAGCGAAACGCAGACCCACCAAAACAAGGCCACGCCGTCTGCCCAATGCAGGCGCGGCAACCGCCGCCCCAAGCATACGGTCGTCAAGGCCAAGACGGCCAAAGCCGCTACCGCCCGGTAGCCCCAAACGTCCGACACGGAAGGCATCGCCTCTGTCCGCCACACGACAGGGGCACACAAG